>Ga0070754_10000848_pt1 | contig 26510 bp, 18 predicted proteins | sample VirMetDEL_Sep_01_FD_75181 | JGI IMG/M metagenome (GOLD analysis project Ga0070754, IMG submission 75181) | Aqueous microbial communities from the Delaware River and Bay under freshwater to marine salinity gradient to study organic matter... | ecosystem: Environmental > Aquatic > Marine >...
ACCCTACACCACTTCGATGGCCGCCATCAGCCCCGTTTCCATATGGTCGATGACGTGGCAGTGGAACATCCACACACCGGGGTTATCGGCCACGAAGGCGATGCGCGCCGTCTCGTTCTTGCCCAGCAAATAGGTATCGGTGAAATACGGAGTGATCTTGCGCCGGTCCGAGCCCAGCACCTTGAAGGTCATGCCATGCAGGTGGATCGGGTGCTGGTACTGCGCCATGTTGCGCAGCACGAAGATGTAGTGGCCATCCTTCTTCAACGTGGCAATCGGCCGGTCGGCACAGGTCTTGTCGTTGATGTCCCACGCCTGACCGTTGATCTGCCAGTACTTGTAGCGCCCAGCCGCTTCATCGGCCGGCGAAGCCAGCGCCGCTGCCCATTCGAAGTTGAAGCGCAGCGTCTCGGCGCGTGACAGGTCCGGCTCGGCAATGGGGTTGGCTGGAAGCGCCGGCGGCCAGTCACCGGCCACCTGCGTACTGACGGCACCTTTGAGCGTCGCCAGGCGCAACGGCCCATTGCGCAACGACAGCTCCTCACCGGCAGCCGGTACCTTGAGCGCTAGATCGATACGCATGCCCGGGCCAAGCCAGTATTCCTTGCCCAGTGGCCGCGGCTGCACCGGATTACCGTCCAGCGCATAGATACGCGCCTCGCCGCCCGGCAGATTGAGACGATAGGTGACGGTGTTGTCGAGGTTGACCAAGCGCAGGCGTACCACCTGTCCTTCCGGCAGCTCGATAGTCGGGTTGGGTTCGCCATTGATGGTGGTCAGGCGCCCGCGGGTACCTTCGCGCGCCGCCTGGCGTGGCACCATGAACGGCGTGAAGGCGCCCTGCTCATCGATATGCCAGGTCTTCAGGCTCAACGTACGTTCATGAAGGAACCCTGTCGGCTCGCGTTCCTCGACGATCAGCGGTCCGACCAGACCGCGCCCCAGCTGCTCGGCGCTGGTGGTATGCGGGTGATACCAGAAGGTGCCGGCGTCGTGGCAAATGAAGTCGTAGTCGAAATACTCGCCCGGCAACACAGGCGCCTGGGACACATAGGGCACGCCGTCCATTTCCAGCGGCAGCCTGATGCCATGCCAATGGATGGTGCTCTGCTGCTCCAGCTTGTTGATGAAGCGCACTCGCAACCGCTCGCCCTGACGGCAGCGCAGCTCGACACCAGGCGCCTGCCCGCCATAACCCCAGGCCGGCGTCATATGCCCCGGCACCAGCTCCACATCCACCGGCGCGGCGATCAGCTCGTAATCATGGGTCGCCACATTCTCCGGGCGACCCAGCCAGTAACGCACGCCACCGGCGCCCAGACCGACAACTCCGAGACCGGCCAGACCGGCGAGCACTTGTCTGCGGGTAAACGACATCTTCATCCTCGGCAATCTGCAGGCATACTCAATTGCGGTATCTTCTCATTTTCATGCATAGCTCGACGAGTGCCCTGGAAAGACAAATTGCCGCGGCCGCCACTGCGAGATAACGCCGAGAAAAGGCGGTGCTCACCACGATAGAATCCCCAGGCAATCAACAGGACGCGCTCACCCGGACATGGACAGCCTTTTATTCGACGCCCCCTTGGGGATCATGATCGCAGCGATCACGCCCCTGCTCCTGCTGATGTGGATCGGGCTCATGGCCGCATTCGGCGAAATGATCTGGTCCGACTGCTACCGGCTAAGCCGCCCGCATGACATCGTTAAAGCGGCGATCATCGATCAGAAGCTTGTCAAAGCCCGCATCAGTGCAGGCAAAACCACAATGGTCAGCCTCAAGTACGTCTATCGCCTGCGCTACGAGTACGAACAGCACACCTACGAAGTGGAACATCTCGTACTCAACGAAGAACATGTAGAGCTCAACAAGCAGGCAGGAACCTTTCTGCTCTACGTTCCCAAGGCAACTCCGGCAGACGCCACCCCCGAAGCCCCAAGCGCCGCATCGCCCTTCGCCGCGATCATGCTGATGATCATGGGCTACATGATCTGGGAAGCCGCGCCGACCCTGCTGATAGGGCTCTGAGCATGATCGTGGTCTTCATCCTGCTCGGAGGCCTGCTATGGCTGATCAGCTTGTCACTGCTCGCCTTCTCCGCCTGGGCCTTTTACAAACTCGCGCGGCTGCTCTGGGAAAAAATCCGCAGATCGTTGCTACGTCCAGGCACCGCGCAAATCACGTCCTACGAAGTCTTCACACCCGACCCAGAAGACACTCACGCCATGGATAGCCGACCGCAAGTCCAGCTTGAGCTGGATTGCGAGCGTCATGGGCAGCGCTTTCAAATATCCCTGGGGCCGTTGACCTGCGAGGAGTTGTTCCCCGCGCTGGACCTGCCGGCACATCATGTCGCCTGCTGGCTGAACGAGGATGATTGGCGCCAACTGCTGGAGAAACGATGGATCACCATCGCCTGCGACTGGCGCCAGCGCAAAGCGATACTCACCAGCCAGATTCGCAAGGACAGACGCCTGCTGGTGATCAGCGTCCTGAGCCTGAGCCTGTTCGCCCTCACCGTCACGCTGTCTGTGCTGCAACACTGAAAACGTGCAGGCATTCCAAGCGTAACAGCTATCCAGAATGAATCAGATCAATCAATTGCTGCGCCATCTCATCAAGGCAACAGGACTGACGATATTGATAGCGGACAGAATGCCCAAGCAGAAACTACTTTGAGCCTTCAACGACGCAAAGCTAAGGCAGCAGCATCTTCTGCACCATGAACCTCAGCGTCAAGCAGACACTCATAGATTGTCATCGCTCGGGTTTTTATCTCTATCGTTGAACGCTGAAGTGCAATCACAAGCCCTATAAACTCGCCATCGTACATTCCTCCAACGGTTCTTTCTGGCGATGTACGTGCAAGCTCAGCTGCGGACTCTGTTATTTCAAGCACCAGCATTTCAAAGTCTGGATAAAGCAGCAGGTGCTGAAGCGAGCGAACAAACAGCCGCCCCATCGACTCTTTGAGTAGATCCATATTTACTGCAACAGAAGCCAACAGGGCTCGCGTCATATCATCGGGAGGTAATCTCTCGCCACGATCAATAGCTGTAGATAGAGCATGGGCCTCAAATCCATTGACTGTATTGGCAACAGTAATGAGGTAGGCGTGCGAGCGACTTCGAATATCAAGATCAGGCTCGCTCCATCCCGTAGCAGCAGCAAATAACACGCCACACCTAGCAAAAATGTCATTCCCTGCCATCACCTCTTCGACTATTCCGCACACCTCACCCGAAGCAGCACCATCTACGATCACACTGGCAGCAGAAAACTCACCACCGACCTGCCTGAGCTTGTGATCGTCATGATGAAGCCAAAAGCTGACAATCTCCTGCTGTAGGCGCGTATGCATGCGAACACGCAGGCGCCACAACGACTGGACTACAGCTGCATCTTCAAACGCTGCTGGAAACCTCCGCCAGATCGCCTCAATCAGTGCGCCCACTCTTGCCGCGTCCGCCCACCAAAGCTCATGCGACCTAAACATTAGGATCGCACTCCAAACCTCGGGATCCTCTGGATGAGTAACGTGCAGTTCCAACTCCGCGAGCCAACCATCACAATCCACGCCGTCACGATGGAGATATCCCGCTGCGATCGCTGACAGCAGCGTGAAATTGCGATGAGGGAGAAAATGCATTCCCCCGCCCCGGCCAAATAGCATGGCCTCCGGACGCTGGTCTGGCTTCTCATTCCGTTCACGATTGGATTTGTTTAACGCGGCATGACGCTCTGCTTCTACTGCCAACACATCGGGGGCGCGCTGCAGCCACCCCCTGAGCAACTCGATGTCACGAACCTCAAGACCTTTCAGGCGTTTAGCGAGACCCTCCATGGCGTGGCCAACATCGTGACGAAAGCTAGTCGACGAAAAGCCACGAGACTGAGCATCCCAGATCAACGTTTTAAGTACCTGAGCATCAACCTCCTCAACCGCTGATAACTCTCTAATTGCTGCTCCCGCAACCTGCTCGTGCAGATCCGGGTGCAACAGCGGAATGATACGAAGGGCACGATCTGGAAATGACTTCGAAAATGCGGAAAAAGCCCGAGATAACTCAGTCACACCACCCTTTAGCCAATGTTTCGGGTGTTCATGACGGTCAGTATGGTCATTGACTGCATCGAGCATTTTGATAATTGCATCGTCACTAGCTTTCGCCATCTGATCGTGGCTCATGGGTGATCCAACAAACTGCGCCATCCTCCGACCGCCACGCTTTGCTTGTAGCGTAGGCTGTTCGACCTGCCACTCCTCAACTTGCCTACGACGACGGGGCGTCAGCACTTGTGCTGGTAGCTCGGCAAGTAAACGCAACCTTCGCTCATCAGACCAACGGAGCAATTTCCTTCTCTGGGCAGGATCTCGTTCTTCCTGTACTTCTTCCCTCCAAGGCTCCCAAGCCTCGATGTAATCGCGCATCCGCTCAATATCAGCGAGAGATAGGTGAGGAATGATCAGGGCGATCAGATTGCTTGAGGACCAGCCACAAATCATCTGAACAACACCTCTTTCATCGTCGAACGTGTCGCTACCTAAATGAAGGCGCCGCTGATCGGTCAAGAGAAACTCGAGCGAATCATCAGCAAATACAGCCGCGTTCGCCGCCAGAGTATCAGCCACTAGCGATTGAATTTCGTCAATTTCGACAGCAACAACAGTCGCAAGCAAGGCGCGTACGCCTAACGGGTTAGAAACCGCTAACTCTTCAAGCACACTCCGCAGAAGCCGCGTCAAGTGCCCTTTCTCATCGTCATATTTCCAATCGTATGGAACAGATATCGACTGCGGATAACGATGCCCAGACCTCCCATCACCGGACTCTCGCGATACCACTCCGACAAACCAAGGCAGGAGCCGTTCGGCACAATAGAGAGGCTCGACTGCCGCAATCTTTTCAACGCCATAAACTCTGATGCCATTGTGCCGATCCACGGGCTGCAACTCAGCCCAAAATGAGATGAGTTCCAAAGCAACGCGGGTATTGCCATTCTCATGCAAAGTACTGGCGTAATGAGATACCGCCCAATCTGCCAACACCGTTCGATTAAAGATCGTACGCACATGGGCGATTGCGCGGTCGGTCGCAATACCTGAACGCTCAAAGAGGCTAAACACGTCTCCGTCATGTGAAGCATCCGACCAATATCGGTCGACCAGATCCATTACGTGACTCGAGTCTTCAGCAACTTCTCGGATGAGCAGCATGGTCGCATTCCAGCGATGCTTTTCGTCCTGTAGAAGGAAAGGAAGGAGCGGCAGCACCCCTGATCTCCAGCATTGCCATCTTATCGCTACCTGCCTGAATGCTCGATTCGCAAGTGCATAATCGTTACGCGCCATCCAATCGACCCAAGCAATATCACTTGCACTTGGTTCATTAGCACTTGCCAAAAAATCGGCCACAAGATGGCGCAAATGTCTGCGTGTCTTGGGGTTTGGTAGCAACAAGCGAATAGCCTCCTCATAGGAGGCAATATCAACACTTCGCATGTGCTCAAGGCCGCGTAATATTGTTCCTCGCGCAAATAATCCTTCCTGGCGACTCCAGGCATAATCAGCCAACCCTTGTGCGGTTCGGAGCGTCTTCGCCTGGAAATCATCGAGCCATGACTGATGACTGAACCCGATGCATGTTTCTTCGCGGATGACGATGCCAATCGACTCAGCCCAACGCAGCATGTCGCTGTTGTCCGGTTCATAGTGAGCCGCCGGCCGCCATAAACTCTCATTCCGCGTCATGTCAACAGCAAGCTGGCGCAAGAACGCCATACACGAAGCTCGTCCTGCACCTGCGGGTAGCTTTTTGTCGAGCCATCGATCAAGCAAGTTTGCTGCTGTCAAATCAGCAGGACTCAAACCAGTCTTGGCAAGATCGACGTATAACCCGAGAGCAAAAGGTGTACGCAGCGTCTCTTTGAGGCTATCCGGCACCATCGTGGCGTCGATACCGAGCTCACCGAGTAGCGTGGATATCCGCTCGAACGGAGGTAGGGAAAGCAGTAACTCATCAGCATCAAGCAACCTAAATCGAGCGTCGAACTTCGCCTCAAAAGGTCGAGAAGAAACGATGACGTGAACGGGCAATTTATTGCCCTCTTGACTCTCCGCCTCCTGCAGCCGAGACGCAAGGCGAAGTAAAACCTGCATGCGTTGTGAACTCTGATCCATCACCTCACTGACCGCGTCAAGCTGATCAATGATTAGTACAATCGGGACTTCAACCGCCAGCGAAAGAAGCTCCTGCTCGAGATCCCCTGACATACCAAGATCGTGAGCGAGGTCGTCAAAATCCACAATTTCTGGGCTAAGCATGTCAGCCTTTATCGCTAACACAATTCGGCCACGAGCTCTAAGGGCACAATACAATTCAGCGAGAAGTGCTGACTTCCCTGTCCCTGCTCCTCCGACGACTAGCGTGGAGCCAGCTGGATGCTGATTGATCCGCTGGATTAGATCCTCGAACTCTGGTCGTTCTATATGCTGCCCCCAAATCATTTGAGGCCAGTCGGCCAGACCGCGCGACCCGTGTGTAATGTCTTCCTCAAAATCAGATCTGGTGAATGTTTTTTTGCTCTTTGAGACCAAGCCAACTGCAGCGAACTGAGCCTCAATCATGGCCTCGGCATCCTTCACAGCCACGACAAGTTGAGCGTTGAAAAACCGCTGACGGACAGCAGGAATGCACTCCAGTAATGCGTCTAGATCGACTGGTCTAAGAAGCTCATATTTCAGGTTCTTCAAGGCCGTCCTGATGTTTGGCATGACAGCATCGATCTTCAGCATCGAGAATGCTTCATACTTTTCAATGACGTCGGCAGCTAGACCTAAAAGCTCTGTTTCATTGGCAGCTAGCCAAGCCTGTGGCGCATCAAAAAAATCGGTTGTAGTGCTGGCAGGATCCGAAGCAAGGGCAAGAATAAATCGGAAACCAACCGGATCCGGCATAAGCGCAGGCTCAAGCACGACATTTAGCAGGAACTTGATAACCTCACGGAGCGTGTCCGGCCGGGTGAAACCAGCTTTAACCTTTTTGCACTGAACAAGCCCAACTGGCCGCTCGTCTTTCGTGAGCCAAACATCCCGCCCTTGATCAGCTCCTGCGAGCATCAAGCGAACATTGCTATACCAAGTAGATGGAAGCTCACGCTCCTTGTAGATGCTGTACAGAAGGAGTTCAAAATCAGCATCCGACAGCGCAAGATAATTTGCCCTATCCGGCCCTACTCGTCCCTCGTCCACAGCTTCGACTTGAGCATATGCATCATTAATCTCATCGGCTGTTAAAAGTTTCATTCAGGTCTTCCATGCTTGACGATCTCCAGCCACCTACAGATAGCTGCCACTAACGCTGTACGTTTTTTCAACTACGAGAATACGCCAATAGTGCAGGCATGAAAAAACCGGCCTAAGCCGGTTTCTTCATGCAGCACTGAGGGATCACTCCCACTCAATCGTCGCTGGCGGCTTGCTCGACACGTCGTAGGTAACGCGGGAGATGCCTTCGATTTCGTTGATGATGCGGCCGCTGACGGTTTCCAGCAGCTCGTAGGGCAGGTACGCCCAGCGTGCGGTCATGAAGTCCACGGTTTCCACGGCGCGCAGAGCGACGACCCAGGCGTAGCGGCGGCCGTCACCGACGACACCGACGGATTTCACCGGCTGGAACACCACGAAAGCCTGGCTGGTCTTGTGGTACCAGTCAGCCTTGCGCAGCTCTTCGATGAAGATGTGGTCGGCACGACGCAGGATGTCGGCGTATTCCTTCTTCACTTCGCCGAGGATGCGCACGCCCAGGCCCGGGCCCGGGAATGGGTGGCGGTAGACCATGTCGTAGGGCAGGCCCAGTTCCAGACCGATCTTGCGTACTTCGTCCTTGAACAGCTCACGCAGCGGCTCGACCAGCTTGAGGTTCATTTCCTCCGGCAGGCCGCCGACGTTGTGGTGGCTCTTGATCACGTGGGCCTTGCCGCTCTTGGCGCCAGCCGACTCGATCACGTCCGGGTAGATGGTGCCCTGAGCGAGGAAGCGGATGTTGTCCAGCTTGCTGGCCTCGACATCGAACACGTCGATGAAGGTACGACCGATGATCTTGCGCTTCTTCTCCGGGTCGGCTTCGCCGGCCAGGTTGCCGAGGAACTGCTCTTCGGCGTTGGCGCGGATGACCTTGACGCCCATGTTCTCAGCGAACATGGCCATGACCTGGTCGCCTTCGTGCAAGCGCAGCAGGCCGTTGTCGACGAACACGCAGGTCAGCTGATCGCCGATGGCCTTGTGCAGCAGTGCCGCGACCACCGAGGAATCCACACCGCCGGACAGGCCGAGCAGCACGTTGGCATCGCCGACCTGGGCGCGCACGGCAGCAACTGCGTCTTCGACGATGTTGGCCGGGGTCCACAGGGCTTCGCAGCCGCTGATTTCCAGCACGAAGCGCGAGAGGATACGACCGCCCTGCTTGGTGTGGGTCACTTCCGGGTGGAACTGCACGCCGTAGTAGTGGCGAGTGTCGTCGCACATGGCGGCGATCGGACAGCTCGGGGTGCTGGCGAGAATGTGGAAACCTTCCGGCAGGCGGGTGACCTTGTCGCCGTGGCTCATCCACACGTCCAGACCGAATACGCCATCGGCGTCGACGTGATCTTCGATGCCGGCCAGCAGTTGGCTTTTGCCGACCACGTCGACCCGGGCATAACCGAACTCACGCAGCTCGGAACCTTCCACCTTGCCGCCGAGCTGCTCGGCCATGGTCTGCATGCCGTAGCAGATGCCCAGTACCGGCACCTGCAGGTCGAACACCGCCTGCGGCGCACGCGGGCTATTGGCTTCGTGCACCGACTCCGGGCCACCGGCGAGGATGATGCCGCGCGGGGCGAAGGCGCGAATGTCCTCGTCGCTCATGTCCCAGGGGTGCAGTTCGCAATAGACGCCAATCTCGCGCACGCGACGGGCGATCAGTTGGGTGTACTGGGAACCGAAGTCCAGAATGAGGATGCGGTGGGCGTGAATGTCGTGGGCCATGGCCGTCTCTCGTAGGTATTCACAAATGACACGGGGCTGATCGAACAGCCCCGTTATTCATACATTGCGGCGAATCAACCAACTCTGTAGTTGGGTGCCTCTTTGGTGATCTGCACGTCATGGACGTGCGATTCGGCCATACCAGCACCGGTGATGCGCACGAACTCTGGCTTGGTGCGCATTTCCTCGACGGTGGCGCAGCCGGTGTAGCCCATGGAAGCGCGCAAGCCACCCATCAGCTGGTGGACGATGGCAGCCATGGCGCCCTTGTAAGGTACGCGGCCTTCGATGCCTTCCGGTACCAGCTTCTCGGCACCGGCCGAGGAGTCCTGGAAGTAGCGGTCGCTCGAGCCTTGCGCCTGGGCCATGGCACCCAGCGAACCCATGCCACGGTATGCCTTGTAGGAACGACCCTGGAACAGCTCGACTTCGCCCGGGGCCTCTTCGGTACCGGCCAGCATGGAACCGATCATCACCGCGGAAGCACCGGCAACAATGGCCTTGGACAGGTCACCGGAGAAGCGGATGCCACCGTCGGCGATCAGAGGTACACCAGTGCCGGCCAGGGCGGCGGCGACATTGGCCACTGCGCTGATCTGCGGTACGCCAACACCGGCGACGATACGGGTGGTGCAGATCGAACCTGGCCCGATGCCAACCTTGACGCCATCGGCGGCGGCTTCGACCAGTGCCTTGGCCGCTGCGCCAGTGGCGATGTTGCCACCGATCACCTGGACCTCCGGGAAGGTCTCCTTGACCCAGCGCACGCGGTCGATCACGCCCTTGGAATGGCCGTGAGCGGTGTCGACGATGATCACGTCGACGCCGGCATTGACCAGAGCAGCAACGCGGTCAGCGGTGTCGGCACCGGTACCAACGGCAGCACCAACGCGCAGGCGACCCTGGTCGTCCTTGCTCACCAGCGGATAGGCCTTGGCTTTCTCGATGTCCTTGACGGTCATCATGCCCTTGAGGGCGAAAGCGTCATCGACGATCAGCACTTTCTCGATGCGGTGCTTGTGCAGCAGCTCGCGTACGACTTCCTTGGAAGCGCCTTCCTTGACGGTGACCAGGCGTTCTTTCGGGGTCATCACGTCACGCACCAGAGCGTCCAGACGATTCTCGAAGCGTACGTCGCGGGAGGTGACGATACCGACCAGATCACCATTGGAAAGCACCGGTACGCCGGAAATGTTGTTCTGACGGGTCAGCTCGAACAGGTCACGCACGGTGGCGTCGGCTTCGATGGTGATCGGGTCCTTGACCACGCCGGCCTCGAACTTCTTGACCTTGCGAACTTCGGCAGCCTGCTGCTCGACGGTCATGTTCTTGTGGATGATGCCGATGCCGCCTTCCTGGGCCATGGCGATGGCCAGACGTGCTTCGGTGACGGTGTCCATGGCAGCGGACAGCAGGGGGATGTTCAGTTCGATGCCGCGGGTCAGGCGGGTCTTCAGGCTGACGTCCTTGGGCAGAACCTCGGAGTAACCCGGGATAAGCAGGACGTCGTCGAAAGTGAGTGCTTCTTGGCTGATGCGCAGCATGGAGGGCTCCCGAGCGGGAAAATAAGAAGCGCGGCATTATACCCAGCCACCTCATTTCACTCAATGCAAAGTGTGTGTCTAGGCAGTCATACCTAGAAACGCATAACATAATGATTCTCAAAAACCCCTGCATTTGAGTTCCAAATGAAATTCAACCGCTGTTCCTTGAGTGGCCACGGCGCTGCTCTGCTCACCCTTTGCCTGCTTCCAGCCGGCAACCTGCTGGCCCAGGAGCTGGAGCTGCCCAGCCAGGACATCGTCGCCTCCCCCATCGCCGATGTAGACGGCTACCAGGCCAAGCGCGCCAGCACGGCAAGCAAATCCTCAGTCGTACTCAAGGATGAGGCTCAGTCGGTACAGGTGGTGACCCCGCAGACCATCGAGGACTTTCAGCCCAACACGCTGGACGATGCGCTGAAGTTCGTCAGCGGCATCAGTCAGGGCAATACCCTGGGCAACACCCGTGACGCCCTGATCAAGCGCGGCTTTGGCAACAACTCCGACGGTTCGGTGCTGCGCGATGGCGTGCGCTCCAACCTGTCGCGCAGCTTCGGCGCCACCACCGAGCGCGTGGAGGTACTCAAGGGCCCCGCCTCACTGCTGTATGGCGCACTGGAACCCGGCGGTCTGATCAATGTGATCAGCAAGCAGCCGCAGTACGTGCAACGTACCAAGATCGGTGGCACGGCCTTCGGCGAAGGCGGCGGCAGCCTGAGCCTGGACACCACCGGGCCACTGGGCGACAGCGGCCTGGCCTATCGCCTGGTCGCCGAACGGCAGAGCCGCGATTACTGGCGCAACTATGGCGTCGACCAGCACACCCTGGTCGCGCCCTCGCTGAGTTGGGTCGGCGAGCGCGCCAGCCTGACCCTGGCTTACGAATACAACGACTACAGCACCCCGTTCGACCGCGGCACGGTGTTCGTCGACGGCCACCCGGCCGATATCGACTACGACAAGCGCCTGGGCGAGAAATGGGAAGGCAATGAAGGTATTGGCGAAAGCGCCAGTGCGCGTTTCGAGTACGAGCTCAGCGACGCCTGGAAGACCCGCCTGACCTACGCCTGGAACAACGATCGCTATGATCTGGCCATCGCCCAGCCGGTCTCGCTGAGCGGCAACCAGCTGCTGCGCACCGCCAACGGCGGCCAGTACGACTACGAAACGCGTTACGCCAGCCTCGATTTCATCGGCCAGCAGCGCCTGTTCGGCCAGACCCACGAACTGCTGCTGGGCATCGACAATGAGGTCAACGACAACTTTCGCGGCACGACCTACCGCAACCCCAACGGCACCCGGCGCAACATCGACATTCACAACCCGCACTACGGCGACCTGGGCGAGCCCAGCGTGGTCGACGCCAACCGCAGCAACACGCGCAACGAGCTGACCTCCACCTCGCTGTACTTCAAGGACAACTGGCACCTGAACCAGCAATGGATCCTGGTGCTCGGTGGCCGTTACCAGCACTACGACCAGTACAGCGTGCAGGGCCTCGCCGCCGACCGCGAACCGAGCCTGGACAGCAACGACCAGACCTTCATCCCCTTCGCCGGGCTGGTCTACAAGCTCGACGACGCGCTATCGCTGTACGGCAACTACAGCCGCTCCTTCGTGCCGAACACCACCGTCGACGACCAGAACAAGGTGTTCGATCCGGAGGAAGGTCGTAGCTATGAGGTGGGCGCCAAGTACGACCTCAATCCGAACCTGAGCCTGAACCTGGCGCTATTCGATATCGTCAAGAAAAACGTGGTCACCAACACCAACGTCGGCGGCCTGAGCATCAGCGAGGCCGCCGGCAAGGTCGGTTCACGCGGCGTGGAAGTGGATCTGACCGGGCGCCTGGCCGAGCGCTGGCAGATGATCGCCACCTACGCCTACACCCACACGGAAATCCTCGACGACCCGAAAAACGAGGGCAACCGACTGACCCAGGCGCCGCGCCAGAGCGCCAGCCTCTACCTCACTCACCACCTGCGTACACCCGAGAGCTTCGGCCAGTGGCACCTGGGCGCCGGCACCCGTTACGTCGGCGCACGCGCCGGCGACAACGAAAACAGCTACTACATGAGCAGCTACACGGTGAGCGACGCGTTCCTGCGCTGGGATCTGCCGACACGCGACTATGGGACACGCCTGCAGCTCAACGTCGACAACCTGTTCGACAAGCACTACTACCCGTCGAGTACCGGCAGCCCGCTGCAGGTCAATGTCGGTCAGCCGCGCTCGCTACGCCTGTCGGCCAGCATCGAATTCTGAGCCTACTGAGCGTCTGTGGGAGGCGCTTCAGCGGCGACTGAAGACCCAATTAAGTTGCCGCTAAACCTCCCACAAGCGACTGAAAAGCCGCTCAAACCGGATCCTCGACCCGCACCTGACGCACCGCAAAACCCAGGCGTTCGCCGAATTCCTCGGCGAACGCCGGGCGCAGACCGGCATCCGCCCAGCCGTTGAAGATGAAACCCAGGTTGGAAAAGCCGCAGGGTTGCAGGAACAGGAAGCCGTTGATGTCGTCTTCATGCCCGCATTCCGGGCAGGTGAAGTTGTCGGTCTCCCCCGGCCACCACACTTCCAGGCTGTCGAACAACGGCACGCCCACTTCGCGACGGCATTCGGCGCAGCCCGCCTCTTCGAGAAAGCCGCGCGTCGGCACATAGATGCAGCGCTTGGTGATGATCTCCAGACCATTGTGCGGCTGCCCGTAAGGCAGCAACTCGGGATGCTGGGCGATACGCCGAGCGCCCGGCCCGATGGCGTAGGCCATGCCGTTGCCGCCCTGGCCGCAGGTGGTCGGCAGCGCCGCGACGATCTCCCGCTTGACCAGCCAGCGCAGCATGGCCTGGGCCTTGTGCTCGTGGGCGGGAAGCGTGGATATCTGTGGGACGAGGATCAGTTGCGCGGTCATGGTGTTCGGGCGGCTGGCAAGAAAAGCCGGCAGCTTAGGCGCTGCCGCCAGCAAATCAAGTCCCGCGGCAGATCGCGGCGGCCGCCTGCACCTCACGGCGCGCCAGCCAGCGCGCGCGCAACACGTCATAGCTCCAGTTGAACACCAGAGTGTAAGGCAGGAAAAACAGGATCAGCACGATATCCAGCAGCAACGCCTCGAGCAGACCAATCGACAACCACCAGGCCGCCAGCGGCACCAGGGTGACGACCAGACCGCCCTCGAACAGCAGTGCATGGCTGACTCGCACCCACAGGCCGCGCTCGAAGCCCAGGCGCCCCTGTGCGCGGTCGAACAGGTAGTTGAACAGCATGTTCCACAGCATCGCGACGGTAGAAAACATCAGGGTCAGCAGCCCCAGGTGCAGCAGCGGCTTATCCATGAACCAGGCCATGGCCGGCGCACAAATGAGCACGGCGATTCCCTCGAAGGCCAGGGCGTGACCGATGCGCTCACGCAGGGAGCGCGGCAGGGGCTGAGTCATGAAGCGAACCTCGTGATGATTGGCGATGAGCGCTATGATCATCGGCATACCAGCCAACTCAAAGGCAGCAGCCATCGGCTTAACCGATATGAACATATCTCCCGAATCCCTCCAGGCGTTCTCCCATGCCGCCAACAGTGGCTCGTTCAGCGCGGCGGCCAGGCGTATGGGCAAGAGTCAGTCGACCATCAGCGAAGCGGTCGCCCGCCTGGAAATCGACCTGGGCGTGACGCTGTTCGAACGCGGCCCGCGCCAGCTGCAGTTGACTGAAGCCGGCGCCAGCTTGCTGGCCCATGCCGAGGAAGTGCTCTGTGCCAGCGATCGCCTGGCGCGACACGCCGCAGGGTTGGCCAAGGGTCAGGAGGCACGCCTGACCCTGGCGCTGTCCGATGCCTACCAGCCCAAACAATACGAGATGCGCCTGCAGGAGCTGGACCAACGCTTTCCCGACCTGCAGTTCGAGAGCCAGATCGCCGAACAGGCCGACGTGCTCGACCTGGTCACTCAGGGCCGGGCACAGCTGGGCCTGATCGCGGCACTGCCGGCCTACCCACCACATATCGCCCACACCCGCCTGGAAATGAGCAGCGAGTTCGGCCTGTTCGTGGCCAAGGACCATCCGCTGAGCAAACTGCCACAGGTGCGTCATCACGACCTGTCGCGCTGGCGCCTGCTGCGCCTGAGCAGCGTCGCCCATGACGATGCGAACAGCGACGACCTGCCCGGCAGCGGCGGACGCTGCTGGGCTGCGCCGGACTACCTGATGCTGCTGGAAATGGCGCGCCTGGGCTTCGGCTGGGCCGAACTGCCCCGGCAACTGGTCGATGCCTACGGTTTTGGCGGCCTGCATGAACTGCCCTGCAACGGCTGGCCGCGCCGGGTCACGGTGGACGCCATCTGGTCGCGCCAGCGTGAACTCGGGCCGGTGGCAGCCTGGTTGCTCGACCGTCTGCTCGAAGACAGTTGAGCGCCTCTGCGCTTATCATGCCGCCCCATGATCAATGATCCCTTTGCCCGCCTGAACCTCGACCGCGAGGTGCTCAGCGTCAGCCAGCTCAACAACCGCGCTCGCCTGCTGCTGGAGGACGTGTTCTCCGGCATCTGGGTCGAGGGGGAAATCTCCAACCTCGCCCGTCCCGCCTCCGGCCACATCTATTTCACCCTCAAGGACAGCCAGGCCCAGGTGCGCTGTGCACTGTTTCGGCAGAACGCCGCGCGCGTGCGCCAGGCGTTGCGCGATGGCCTGGCGGTCAAGGTGCGCGGCAAGGTCTCATTGTTCGAGGGCCGTGGCGACTACCAGTTGATCCTCGACGCGGTCGAGCCGGCCGGTGACGGCGCCCTGCGCCTGGCTTTCGAGGCGCTCAAGGAAAAGCTCGGCGCCGAGGGCCTGTTCTTGACCGAGCGCAAGATCGCCCTGCCCGTTCATCCCAAGCGCATCGGCATCGTCAGCTCACCGACCGGCGCAGTGATCCGCGACATTATCAGCGTGTTCCGCCGCCGTGCGCCGCAGGTGGAGCTGAACCTGATCCCCACTGCCGTGCAGGGCCGTGAAGCCACCGCGCAGATCGTGCGCGCCCTGCAACGCGCCGACACGCAGGGTTTCGATGCGTTGATCCTGGCCCGTGGCGGAGGCTCGCTGGAAGACCTGTGGTGCTTCAACGAGGAGGCCGTGGCCCGCGCCGTGGCGGCCTGCGTGACCCCCATCGTCAGCGCCGTGGGTCATGAGACGGACGTATCCATCGCCGACTTCGTCGCCGACGTGCGCGCCCCGACGCCATCGGCCGCCGCCGAACTGCTGGCCCCCGACAGCAGCGAACTGGTGCAGCGCCTCAACAATCTGCAACGTCGCCTGCGGCTGCAGATGCAGGGTCGCTTGGCCCGCGAGCGCCTGCGCCTCGAGGGTGTCAGCAAACGCCTGCGTCACCCTGGTGAGCGTTTGCGCCAGCAGGCCCAGCGCCTGGACGACCTGGACATGCGTCTGCGCCGCGCCTTCAACCAGCAGCTCGGCAACCAGCGCGAACGCCTGGCGCGCCTTGATGCTCGCCTGGCTGCGCAGCATCCGGGGCGCAACCTGGCCCTGCTGCGCCAGCGCCTGGATGGTTTGGCCACGCGCCTGCCACGCGCGATGCAAGCTCAGCTACGCAGCCAGCGCCAGCAACTGGGCGCACTGGCCGCGCAACTGCAGATCGTCAGCCCTCTGGCCACTCTTGGCCGTGGCTACAGCATCCTCCTCGATGAACGCGGCCAGGCCGTGCGCAGTGCCGCGCAGACCCGCCCAGGGCAACGCCTCAAGGCGCGCCTGAGCGAAGGCGAGCTGGACGTGCGCGTCGAAGACAACCACATACAACCGGCGACCCTGTCGCTACTGGATTGAAAGCCGATGTACAGCGCAACCCGCACAAAAATGTTCGCCGGCCTGCTGGCCCTGTTGCTCGCTCTGCCTGCCCATGCCGATGGTTTCATCACCCGCCTGCTGAACAAGCCGGTGCCCGGCGGTGTAGCGGTGATCGACCTGGGCAATCCGGCGCAAGCGCCGAAGGTGCGTTATCAGGGCAAACCGGTGCTGACCGTGCACGAGGACGGCCAGCGCTGGATCGCCATAGTCGGCGTCCCGCTCAGCGTCAAGCCGGGCAGCCAGCAGGTCGAGGTCGAAGGCGGCCAGAAGCTGAGTTTCCAGGTCGGCGCCAAGCACTACGCCGAGCAGCGCATCACCATCAAGAACCAGCAGCAGGTCACCCCAACGCCAAGAACCTCGCACGCATCGAGCGTGAGCTGGCCGAGCAGACCCGCGCCTATCGGCAGTTCAGCGCGCGCCAGCCGAGCAACCTGTTGTTCGACAAACCGGTCAATGGCCCGCTGTCGAGCCCCTTCGGCCTGCGCCGTTTCTTCAATGGCGAGGAGCGCAACCCACACTCGGGCCTGGACTTCGCGGCCAACCGTGGCACCTCGATCAAGGCCCCGGCAGCCGGCAAGATCATCCTCATCGGCGACTACTTCTTCAACGGCAAGACGGTGTTCCTCGACCATGGCCAGGGGCTGATCAGCATGTTCTGCCACCTCTCGGCCATCGACGTGAAGCTGGGTGACGAGATCCCGCGCGGCGGCCATGTCGGCAAGGTCGGTGCTACCGGGCGCGCCACCGGCCCGCACCTGCACTGGAACGTCAGCCTCAACGACGCCCGCGTCGACCCGGCCATCTTTATCGGCGCGTTCAAGCCCTGAGCCGACGCAGTCTGCAACACCTGCCGTTTGGGTTAAGGCCGTGTTTTTGCTAGGGTACGGCGGCTCAAATGGCCGGCCCTTAAGTCGGCCTTGCTCCTGCCCGCTTCGGAGTCGGAAATGCCGAATGAGCTGAAAATCTGGATGGACTGGCTGAATACGCAGCCAGAACTGCTCACCCTCACTGCCACTTTCGCCCTGATCCTCGCCGCCTGGCTGTCGAACTGGATCGTCAAACGCATTCTGGTACGCGCCATCTACCGCGTGGTCGGCGTAACGGCCCTGGGCCGTCACGGCCAGATCAAGGAAAGCGGCATCATCAAGCGCCTGTCCAACGTCGTCCCGGCGCTGGTGCTCTCCTCCGGCGTGGCCTTGGTGCCTGGCATGCCCGAAGCCGTGGTGACGGTGACGCAGAACGTCTGCGGCGCTTTCGTCGTGCTGACCATCGCCCTGGCCATCGGCGCGCTGCTGGACATCCTCAACACCCTCTACCAGCGTCGTCCCAACGCGCACCTGAAGCCGATCAAGGGTTACCTGCAGGTATTCAAGATCGCCATCTTCGCCATCGCCGCGATCCTGATGGTGGCCACCCTGATCGACCGCTCGCCACTGATCCTGCTGTCCGGCCTCGGCGCCATGGCCGCCGTGCTGATGTTGATCTTCCAGGACACCCTGCTGTCACTGGTGGCCAGCGTGCAAATTTCCTCCAGCGACATCATTCGCGTCGGTGACTGGGTAGAGATGCCCAACCTGAACGCCGACGGCGACGTGATCGACATCGCCCTGCACACGGTCAAGGTGCAGAACTGGGACAAGACCATCACCACCATCCCGACCCGACGTTTCATCACCGACCCGTTCAAGAACTGGCGCGGCATGCAGGAGTCCGGCGGGCGTCGAATCAAGCGCGCTCTTTATCTGGACCAGACCAGCGTGCATTTTCTCAGCGAAGAGGACATCGCACGGCTGCGCCGCTTCATGCTTCTGGATGAGTACATCGACCACAAGGACCAGGAACTGCAGGACTGGAACACCAAGCTGGCCGAACATGGCAAGGAGGCGGTCAATACCCGCCGCATCACCAACATCGGCAGTTTCCGCGCTTACGTCGAGCACTATCTGCGGCATAACCCGAACATCCACCAGAACATGACCCTGATGGTGCGTCAGCTCAGCCCGACTGCCGATGGCCTGCCACTGGAAATCTACTGTTTCACCAACACCATCGCCTGGAGTGCCTATGAAGGCATCCAGTCGGATATCTTCGATCACCTGCTGGCCATACTCCCCGAATTCGGCCTGCGCGTGTTCCAGCACCCGAGTGGTGCGGACATGCGTGAATTGCGCCCGAACCTGGTGGCTCAGCAGACGAACTGAGGTACGACGAAGAGGCCGGCCCTGCCCGGCCTCGACCCTCTGCGCGCGCTGCGCAATGTTCCTTCAATTAACCGCCATGCAGCGCCATAAAACGTCCCCACAGCGCAGAATAAGATCGTTTCTGCCAATTTTTACGCAATGCTTGCCAGCCTTCCCCAAGATCACTAGGGTTGGCTGCATGAACACTGCACACACCCTCATTCTGCTACGGCAACATCGCTGCCTACGCTTGGTCAGCCCGCGACTGCGGGGCTGAATCTCTGCGGCCATCCGGCCACCGTCGACCGCCCTATTCGTTTTCCCAGACAAGGCATCTGGACCCAAGGATTCTCACCATGACCATGCTCAAAGACCCGTCGAAGAAGTACCGCCCCTTCACCCAGATCCAGATTCCGGACCGCACCTGGCCGGACCAGGTCATCGACAAGGCGCCGATCTGGCTGTCCACCGACTTGCGCGACGGCAACCAGTCGTTGATCGAGCCGATGGATGCCGAGAAGAAGATGCGCTTCTTCAAGTGCCTGGTGGCCGTGGGCCTGAAAGAGATCGAAGTGGGCTTCCCGTCCGCCTCGCAGACCGACTTCGACTTCGTCCGCGAACTGATCGAAGGCGGCCACATCCCCGACGACGTCACCATCCAGGTGCTGACCCAGGCCCGTGACGACCTCATCGAGCGCACTTTCGAGTCCCTCAAGGGCGCCAAGAAAGCCATCGTCCACTACTACAACGCCTGCGCGCCGAGCTTCCGCAAGATCGTCTTCAACCAGGACAAGGCTGGCGTCAAAGCCATCGCCGTGGCCGCTGGCACCACCATCAAGCGCCTGGCCGATGCCGCACCGGAAACCCAGTGGGGCTTCGAGTATTCGCCAGAAGTGTTCAGCAGCACCGAGATCGACTTCGCCGTCGAGGTGTGCAACGCGATAATCGGCGTGTTCCAGCCGACCCCGGCGAACAAGCTGATCCTCAACCTGCCGGCCACCATCGAATGCGCCACGCCGAACAACTACGCCGACCAGATCGAGTGGTTCGGCCGTCACGTCGACCGCCGCGACAGCGTGCTGATCAGCGTGCACACGCACAATGACCGTGGCACCGGCGTCGCCGCTTCGGAACTGGCCGTTATGGCCGGTGCTGATCGCGTCGAAGGCTGCCTGTTCGGCAACGGTGAGCGCACCGGCAACGTGTGCCTGGTGACCCTGGCGCTGAACCTCTACACCCAGGGCGTCGACCCCGAGCTGGACTTCTCCGACATCGACGCCGTGCGCAAGGTGGTCGAGGACTGCAACCAGCTTCCGGTTCACCCGCGTCACCCCTATGTCGGTGATCTGGTACATACCGCCTTCTCCGGCTCGCACCAGGACGCCATCCGCAAGGGCTTCGCCCAGCAGAAGGAAGACGCACTCTGGGAAGTGCCGTACCTGCCGATCGATCCGGCCGACATCGGCCGTGACTACGAAGCCGTGATCCGCGTGAACAGCCAATCCGGCAAGGGCGGTATCGCCTTCCTGCTCGAACAGGAATACGGCATCAGCCTGCCGCGCCGCATGCAGATCGAGTTCAGCCAGGTGGTGCAGCGCGAAACCGACCGCCTTGGCTTGGAAATGACTGCCGCTCAAATTTACAAGCTGCTGGAAAGCGAGTACCTGCAAGCCACCCAGCCCTATGCTCTGGAAGGCCACCGTCTGCAGGAAGAGAACGGCGAAAGCAGCGTCGAGGTGAAGGTTCAGGTCGACGGCCAGCAACAACGCTGGAACGGCACCGGCAAAGGCGCGCTGGAAGCGCTGGCGTCGAGCCTGCCGGTCGCCGTCGAAGTCATGGACTACCATGAGCACGCTATCGGTGGTGGCGCCAATGCCAAGGCCGCCTGCTACATCGAGATTCGTCTGGATGGTCAGCGCCCACTGCATGGCATCGGTGTCGACGAAAACATCACCACCGCCAGCTTCCGCGCCCTGTTCAGTGCGCTGAACCGCGCCGTCAAGCAGGCCGAGCTGAAAACCGAAGCGGCCTGAACACGACCAGGCTGAAAAAAAGAACCCCGCCAACTGGCGGGGTTCTTCGTTTCTGCTGAGGCTCAGTAGCTGACCACCGGCGAAACCCGCTGGTAGCGGCCGTCGATATAGGCCTTCAACCAGGAGCGGTAGTGTTTGCCTGCGCTATACGCGTAGTAACGGTAGCTCAGTTCGTTTTCCGCCAGACGTTCCAACACGATGCTGCCATCCTGCTCGATCATCCAGGTCAGCATGCTGTGCACGCCCGCAGTGCGAGTCAGGGTCTGATTGGCGTCCACCGACAGTTGGTACAGCGGCAGGTAGTCCTCGGCGCCGCGACCATAGCGCACCACGTTGGAAACACGCTGGTAGTAACCATTCTCGAAGCGCGTCAGCCACACGCGGTAGCGCTTGGCGGGGTCGAATCGGAAGTAGGTATAGGCCAGCTCGTTCGCCGCATTACGCTCCAGAACGATGTTGCCCTCCTCCTCGATCACCCAGGTCAGCGCGTCACCGAGGTTGCCGCTACGGCTGACCTGGCGATTGTCGCCGATGGCCAATTGATAGAGATCGGTGAGCCCCGGCGAAAGGTACTCGGCATCGGAGACCTGCACCAGCTCGCCGCCAACCGCCTGCTCGATCCAGACCGTGTACGCGCGGCCCTGCTGGAACGGATAGCGTAGCTGGGCAGCACCGCCGGTAGGCTGGCGTAACACCTCGACACCATCTTCGCGGATGACCCAGTTCAAGGGTTTGCCGGCAGGACCATCGTGCCGCAGCTCAAAGTCCGCCTCGACCTCCACGTCTATGTAGCGAGCAGGAAAGCCTTCCCGGAAGCTAAGTGGAACCGAGATCGCCTCATCCCTGCCGTTGACGTTGGCCTCGGCCCAGACCTGATAACGCTCGCCATGGCTGAAGGCGAACTGCAGCGGCACACCGGCCTGCGCGGGCTGACGCAACGTTTCGCCCCCCTGGGCAGCGATCACCCAGTTGCCCTGGAACGCGGCCGACGGGCTGATACTACCCTGATTGGCATCGCGGCTCAGCGCAATACGGTCGGTGACCCCTGGTTGATAGGCCACGACATTCGAAACGCTCTTGTAGCCGCCCTCGATGTAGCTCTCCAGCCAGATCCGGTAGCGTTTACCCGCAGCATTGTTCCAGTAGCGGTCACGCAAGTAGCCGGCAGCGTTACGCCCGAGGACACGCTTGCCGTTCTCCTCGACCACCAGCGTGAGCTTGTCCCCCAGATCGCCGCTGCGGGACACCCAGAAGCCGGGCTCCAGCGTCAGGCTGTAGGGCGACGTGGACTGCGCCGCCCCGTCGGGCAGCTTGACCAGATAGTCCTCGGTTTCACCGTAGCCATAGGTGCCGCAAGGCTGCGCTGCGGAACCCCAGCGCATCTGCACCCGCATGCGGGTGGTACCGGCGCTGCCGGTGGGAACGGTGATCGGCGCGGAAACGACAGTGTTTCCCTGAGCGACCAGCACCTTCTCGCTCGCCTCGAAACTGCCGTTCTGGTTGAAGTCGATCCAGGCTCCCCAGTTCTCGACGTACTGGCTGTTGCGGAAACCGGGACGAATCTCGAGGCGGTCACCTTGCCCCGTCAGCTGAAAGGGCGGCTGGCCGGTGCCGTTCAGATAACCGCCATCGCTGCCGGAGGTCCGGTTCACGCCGTTGACGCTGACCCCAGCGACCCATTCACTGCCACTGTTTCCCCGGCTGTCGCAGTATGTGGCCGCCACTACCGGGCTCATTGCCAGGCAGGTAGCCAGCGCCATGAGTGTCTTGTGCATTGTTTTCGCTCCTTGCGTTCATGTTGGGCAGGGAGCGGCGGCAACCATCAGGGCCAAGCCTGTGCCCACTTCTATCGACGCGTCCCTGCGCCGCTAATGCTAGAAGCAAAGCACGCGGCCGTCCGGAATTTATTGGCGAATTGCCTATGTCCGGTAGCGCATTCGCTGCCACCAGTTCCACCGGTACTCAAGAGGCTGCGTGCTTGAATCAGCTGGAGCCTGCTTTCCGAAGAAGGCCCAAGATAAGGTTTGCTCAGATATCGAAAATCATCAGCACGGCGAACATCAGCGCGGCCAGGCCGATGGTGAACATCAGACCGATACCCGCCGCCCGCCAGTTGGAAAGCACTGCACCGCCCGCTTCGGCATGCTGCTTGAGATCCGCCTCGACCAGATTCTTGGCCAGCATGATCATCGCCATCAGTTGCGCGATGGCGAATGGCATGGCCGGCACCGATTCCGGCAGCACGAAGGCCAATACCAGCGTGACCAGCAGCAATACGACAGAAAGGCCCCAGACCAGCGCAACCCGATCGGCCTTGCCGAGCAACTGCAGGTTGTGCGCCAGCAGCCATGCGCCGGCCAACGGCGTGCCGATGAACGTCGCCACACCGATACCAGCGATGCTGTAGAGCGGCGACCGGGTGGCGGTGGCCGGTTGCAGGTCAGCCTGCGGGGTCTGGAAGGGATTGCTCTGTTGTACGTCCATGTCATGTAGCTCCTGAGCAGTTCAAGGTGAAAACATCCGCATCCAGGTGTGCAGGGAAGCACTCGCGATAGGCACTCAGCGCCTCGCTCGATAGCCGGGTGCGGAATACACCATCGCCATCGCCAGCCGCCAGCAGCGCCTCGCCCTGGAAGTCCAGCACCTGGGAATCGCCAGTATAACCGTGGCCCTTGCCGTCCTCGCCGACGCGGTTCACAGCAGCGACATAGCACAGGTTCTCGATGGCTCGCGCCGGCAGCAGACGGTTCCAGTGCTGACGACGCGCCCCTGGCCAGTTGGCGGTGTACAGCAGCAGGTCAGTGCCTGCTGCATCGCGACTCCACACCGGGAAGCGCAGGTCGTAGCAGATCAGCGCTCGCACGCGCCACCCCTTGAGATCGAACACCGCCTGCTGCTCGCCAGCCCGGTAGTGCTTGTGCTCACCAGCCATGCGGAACAGGTGGCGTTTGTCGTAATGCGCCACAGAGCCGTCCGGGCGAGCCCAGAGCAGGCGGTTGCGGTAGCTGCCATCGGCGGCCTGGATGATCAGGCTGGCGCAGATCACTGCGTCGATACGCCGAGCCTGTGCGCGCAGCCAGGCGCTGCTGGGGCCATCCTCCGGCTCGGCCAGCGCCGCTGACTCCATGGAGAAACCGGTGGTGAACATTTCCGGCAGGATCACCAGATCGGCGCCGCGCGCCTGTTCCAGCAGCGCCTGGAAGTGCTCGCGGTTGGCGGCAGGATCGTGCCAGGCCAGGGTGGTCTGGATCAGCGCCAGCTCGATGTCAGGTTTGTTGCTCATTTCGATGCCTCGGAGAATCGGTAGGCGCTCATACAGCGCAAAGTTTCTCGGCAGCCTCGCGCAGGGTGTCCTCACGCTTGGCGAAGCAGAAGCGCACCAGGCGCATATCCTGGGGCGCCGACTGGTAGAACACCGATACCGGAATCGCCGCCACGCCATGCTCGCGGGTCAGCCACTCGGCCATGGCCACGTCGTCCAGATCCGGGCGAATGGCAGAGTAATCCGCCAGCTGGAAATAGGTGCCCGGTGCGCGGCTGAAGGTGAAACGCGAGTCAGCCAGCAGGCCACAGAACAGGTCGCGCTTGGCCTGGTAGAAGGCAGGCAACTCCTCGACATGCTCAGGGTGCGCGGCCATGAATTCGGCCAGACCGAACTGCAGCGGCGTCACGCCGCAAAAATTGACGTACTGGTGAATCTTGCACAGCTCGGCCGTCAGCGCCGGCGGCGCCACCACGTAGCCGGTCTTCCAGCCAGTCACGTGATAGGTCTTGCCGAAGGAGCTGACCACGAACGCCCGCTGATACAGCTCATCGTGGGCCAGTACGCTGGCATGACGCTGGCCGTCATAGATCAGATGCTCGTAAACCTCGTCACTGATCACATGAATATCGCGCCCGCGAATAAGCTCGGCCAGCTTGTCCAGATCGGCGCGGCTGAGCAGCGCACCGCTCGGGTTGTGCGGGGAGTTGAGGAAGATCAGCCGCGTGCGCGGGCCGATGGCATCGGCCAGACGCTGCCAATCGACAGCGAAATCCGGCAGTGCCAGCGGCACATGCACGCAGCGTCCGCCAGCCAGTTCCACCGAGGGCTCGTAACTGTCGTAGCAAGGGTCGAGCACGATGGCTTCATCACCGGCACGAATCAGTGCCTGCACCGCGCAGAAGATCGCTTCGGTAGCGCCCGGGGTAATGGTGATCTCGCTGTCGGCATCGCGCTGCACGCTATAACTGCGCGCGATCTTCGCCGCCACCTGCTGACGCAGACTAGGCAAACCGGTCATTGGGCAGTACTGATTGCGCCCGTCCATGACATGACGCGCCACGGCCTCACGCAGCGCCTGCGGCCCGTCGAAGTCGGGGAAGCCCTGGGACAGGTTGATCGCGCCGGACTCCAGCGCAAGCTGGGACATCCGCGTAAAGATGGTGGTGCCAACGTTGGGCAGTTTGCTGACGAGCATCGCGACTTCCTACGAAGAACTAGGCAAGCCGCGAGGATAGCCGAAGGGCGCCACAGGCGGCACCCGCAGCGCTTATGAAAAAGCGCTGGAAGCTTATGCGGTGCGCGCCGGACGATCACCGGCGCACACCCTGGCGCAAAGATTACTAGCGCTTGTCCTTGCGCTTCTTCTCGGCCTTCTTGTGGTGGCTCATCAACCGGCGCTTCTTGTTCACCTGGCGATCCGTGAGCTTGTTCTTGTTGCCCTCGTAGGGGTTTTCGCCGCCCTTGTACTCGATGCGGATCGGCGTACCGACCAGCTTGAGCACGCGGCGGAAGGTGTTTTCCAGGTAACGGCTGTAGGCACGCGGCACGGCGTCGACCTGGTTACCGTGGATCACGATCAGCGGCGGGTTGGCGCCACCCAGGTGGGCATAGCGCAGCTTGATGCGGCGACCGTTGACCAGCGGCGGTGCATGGTCGCTGACGGCATCTTCGAGAATCTGCGTCAGGCGGCTGGTCGGCCAGCGGGTGATGGCCGACTTGAACGACGCCTGCACCGACTTGTACAGATGGCCGACGCCGGTACCGTGCAGGGCGGAAATGAAGTGGATGTCGGCGAAGTCGACGAAGAACAGCCGGCGCTCCAGCTCGGTCTTCACGTAATCCTTCTGCCCCTGATCCATGCCGTCCCACTTGTTCAGGGCGATGACCAGGGCGCGGCCGCTTTCCAGCACGAAGCCGAGCAGGTTGAGGTCGTGGTCGACCACCCCTTCGCGGGCGTCCATGACGAACACCACGACGTTGGAGTCCTGAATGGCCTGCAGCGTCTTGACCACGGAAAACTTCTCCACGGCCTCGAAGATCTTGCCGCGACGGCGCACGCCGGCGGTGTCGATCAGGGTGTACTTCTCTTCGTCGCGCTCGAAGGGAATGTAGATGCTGTCACGCGTGGTACCGGCCTGGTCATAGACGATGACCCGCTCCTCGCCAAGCATGCGGTTGACCAGAGTGGACTTGCCAACGTTCGGCCGACCGATGATGGCCAGCTTGATGCCGTCCTTCTCGCTCGGCCCGGGAATGCGCTTGGCCTCCTGGCCTTCGAGCACTTCTTCCTCTTCTTCGGCACCCTCTTCCAGCTCGCCAGCGTCCTTGGGGAACGCACCGAGCACCACTTCCAGCATCTGGGTGATGCCACGGCCATGCGCACCGGCAATCGCCAGCGGCTCACCCAGGCCCATGGGGCTGAACTCGGCGCGGGCCAAGTCGACGTCGAGGTTGTCGACCTTGTTCACCACCAGGAAGCTCTGTTTGTTACGACGCCGCAGGTGCTCGCCGATCATCTGGTCGGAGGCGGTCATGCCGGCGCGCGCGTCCACCAGGAACAGCACGGCATCGGCCTCTTCGATGGCCTGCAGCGACTGCTCGGCCATCTTCGCGTCGATGCCTTCCTCGTCACC
>Ga0070754_10000849_pt1 | contig 26482 bp, 27 predicted proteins | sample VirMetDEL_Sep_01_FD_75181 | JGI IMG/M metagenome (GOLD analysis project Ga0070754, IMG submission 75181) | Aqueous microbial communities from the Delaware River and Bay under freshwater to marine salinity gradient to study organic matter... | ecosystem: Environmental > Aquatic > Marine >...
GCAGGCGTACCAGCCGCAGGCGTACCAGCCGCAGGCGTACCAGCCGCAGGCGTACCAGCCGCAGGCGTACCAGCCGCGGGCGTACCAGCCGCGGGCGTACCAGCCGCAGGCGTACCACTGCTTGAGAATCCACAAATCATTTTGTTAACTTCAGAAACCTCACTCTCTGATAAAAGGGTGTTGTCAGTCCCATAGCACTCAGGGAAACACTCAAGTCTTATTGATTCGTCTAGCGTATCATTTATTGTTGCATACGGTGTACAATCCCTATTACACGTATTATTGGTTGCGTTGAGGGCATACGTTGACATGCACGTGTTGGCTACACACTTGCCATCCTGTATAGAATATGTTGCGGCGTTCGAGACTGTTTGTGTGCTGGATGGTGTGCAGTTAGATCCCTCTTTGGGTTTCTTTTTCTTTAAAAGAAAATATGCAGCGATTGCACCTCCAATTAATATTAATAACACCATCACGAGTTCCATAGTACCGTCATCATCGGCCATTATTATATACTACACAGAAATATTTAGAGACTTGATCACGTTCCACGAAGGTGACAGGAATGGCACAACGCTGTTGTACCTGTTTGCCACCTTTTGTATAGTGCCGTTGTAGTACACCCTGAGCTGCTCCAAAACATTGAGGGACTCTTGAAGCTGTCCTGAGTCTAAAACAACCTGCCTCAAGAGGTCACCACCAGTGTCACCCACCATCTGAAGGATGCCACGGATGTCCCTCTGTTTGGCGTACGCCTTTTCACGCTTCTGAAGAACCTGCTTCATATACGTCTCATTAATCGCTTTCAACATAAACTGAATCCTGAGTTCTGTGTTGTCGATGGGTTGAGGCTCTGGGTAGTGCCACCTCAATTCAACCTCCTGGATGTGAATGATACCCCGGTGAATGCCGCAAATAATGGCGTCATTGCGGACAGCCCTCCTCAGCTCATTTAGGGTTGGCATACCCCCACAGGGGATGTCCCCGTGGTTGCGACCCCTCGTGCCGTGTTGCCTCTGGAACTCATAGTAGTGAGGGTTGTGGATGATACCAGTCTCAATGCGCCCGGTGTTCCAACAAAAGGCTGTGTGGCAATCAGGGCACCACATCTGAGAACAGCCTGATATCTTGAAGATGAGGGTACCACACTTGGGACAGGGCTTGGTGTCCTTCTTGAGCAACTTGACCGTCTCAACATTTGCCGGGTCACACTCGTGGTCCTCGCCCTTGACCTCGTTACACTCTGGGCAAATCTTATTCTCGCAGATGCCACACTTCCACGCAGTTGATAGGAAGCCGCGACAGTCCTCAACAGGACACTTGCGTATAAACTCTCGTTTCTTTTCACCAGGTGGTAGGATGCGGTTGTATCTTGCTTGGTAGACCTCCTCTTGAAGCCGCTCACGCTGCCTGTAGAGGTTGCGTATCTGCTTGGTCACTTCGGTAACCTGTTGCTCAAGAGCTATTGCGTGAAGCCGCCTCTCAACCAACGGTTGGGTCTCTGGTAAAAGGCAGCGCTCACGCTCCATCAGGATGGTCTCGCGGTGATCCTTCAGCTGTTTGTTTCGGAAGGTCTTGGTGCAACCCTCATCCACCACCTCGCGATCCCAAGCCCTCTTACACCCCATACAGTGAGGATCATTGCTCGTCTCCAGTAGGTACCTCTGCACACACGCACGGCAAACCTCCAAGTCACAAAAGGGGCAGTCAACCTTTTTGTGATTGGACTTGTTGAAGCCCTCGCAGCATATTCCGCAGTCGCTCATCTTACCTATTTGTCGCGGCTATTTTTTAATTACTTTTTCCTTGTTTTTTTTGTGCTTTTCTGAAAGGTGATGCTTTCAGATTAGCCGCAGGCTTTTCTTCTACTTAATTTACGCCATCTTGTAACTTTAAAAGAGGCTGGAGACGTCGGGGTTTTTTTGTAATACCAAAAAACGACTGTAATTCAACGTATTTAATATTATTATCATTATTCTTATCTATAATTTTGAATGCGGCTTCTATTTCATCATCTTTCGCATCATCAATACGTGATTTCACAAAATTTTTAAATTCTTCAATGTTTATGTTTGAATTTCTATTTTTGTTAATTATACCAAAATTAGTCAGGGGGGTTATGTTGGGTTTAAGATTACTTAAGAGTTTTTCACCTTTTACTTGGGCCTGTTCGGTTTCGTATTTAATGTCTTTAATAGACTTTTCATATTTTTTGAGGTTTGGCATCTTTGTTATATTGAAACTGGCTATTCGTTTATTTCCAGTACCAAACACCCTAGTAAATAATCTTCTACGTTTCTTTGCGTTTTCAATTCTTCTTAACATGTTTTCTGTGCTGGCTTGACTTTTAGAAGCATTTACGAGAATGCTGTCTGTAAAGTTTTTCTTATTTGATTCCACGAATTGTTGGTCTTTAACAGCGTTTTTTAATTTTTGTAATCTTTGTGGTTGTTCTTTATTAACATTAATTTTGATATTTTTTGAGTTCATAACAACACCGATGCCATTCGTACTACCGGGATTTTCGACGATTACCGGCTGACTAGTGATTTTTTTTAGTTTCTCGGTAGCGTTCCGTTGAACGGCTTTTGCTTGTTCGGCTTTTGCTTGTTCGTTATTTACTTGGTATGCTTTCGCTCTGGCTGGTAAGGTTGATTTAGGAGCAGAAGTGGGGGGTCCTTCGTTAATCTTTGAAAATCCCGAGTCTTTATTAAACATTTTTTCGATTTTTTTATTACCATTATTGTTTTTTGAACCTGTGGTAAGTTTAATGTTATAAAGTACTGACATTGCCCCCCAAAGTTCGTTCAATTCTTTTAATGTAATATTTCTCTCATCATATTTTTTCATAAGAGTATTGTACCTATTTTTTCGGCTCGGTTCCAAATTAGATGGTTGTAGATTGTTTTCTCCAATAAATTTCAATGCTGCACTAATGGTTCTTGCTACATTAAATCTTTTATTTGCCTCTGTGTGTGCTCTGCCTAGTTTTTTAGGTCCTAATTTTCCACCGAGCGCTTGTTTGTACGTTTCCGTGAAATTAGATACTACGGCTCCGGCTTCTTTATCATCAGAATTTACAATAAGATCATATAATGTCTTGTGATTTTTAAGATATTCAATTATTGGAGACAGATATCCGTGAGTCTTAGTTATTGTACTGACCTCCTCGTTTGTGAAATCAGCTTTCCTATTTGTTTTTGGAATTTTCATATACTTATTCATAATTTCTTCGTACTCTTTGCCATATTTTTTTCGTGAATTTTCTTTAGTATAAAAAACTGTCGCGTCTGGGAATGCAGTCATCAGTGTAAGTTCTTTAAGCTTTTTGGCAACATTCTTGTTTTTTGCCTGAGACTTTTCCAAAAGTGCCTTTTCCTTATTTTCGAGATTTTTCAATAATGTGGCGGCAAGCTCGCGGTTATTGGAAGTCAAGAATCTATGCTGTTTACTCGCGTTGAACAAATTGGCAAATGAATTATTACTCTTCAATTTACTATAGTTGCCATTATTTGCAAAGAATTCATCAATCTCTTCTTGATTTTCGGGGGTTCTTTTGATGTTCAGTTCAATTAAGAGTTTTTTAATTAATGGTATGTGACTGTTCTTCTTTGCAGCACTCTTAATATTTTTCCAGTCAGTTGTCCTATTAAGTTTCAACTCCTTCAATAACTTTTCATAAATTGGTATTCTCTTGGTAACCTTGTTGATAGCAGAGTTGATTTCGCCACTCTGGTTCCTATCTCCAATTACCAGCTTGAGATCATTGAGACGCTTCAGAAGCTCTGGTGTTGGTCTAGCTTTTGTCGCAGCCACCGCAATGCTCTGTGGAGTGTTCGAGGTTGAACCAACTTCATTCTTGAGTTCTTTGATAATAATGTCACTAAACGCAGCAAACTTGACTCTTGCTTCCACAGAATTCTTGGCATTGTTTATTGCCCTTCTAGCATTGTTAATACCAGATGGCTTCATTTGAAGTTGTTTGATTATTTCATCCGCTTGGGCAATGTACTTCTGTTTATTGAGTAATGAATTGATTTTTTCTTGTGGGACTGGCTGTTTATTTCCAGAACTGTTCAGATAATTTTTAATTTCTGGAATTTTTTTGTATTTGTTCAACAAGTTTGCATTCAAATTGTTTAATTTACCACCCAGTTTCATATTGGTTTTCAAAATTTCGTTCCCCTTACTATTATATGTTGTCCTATGAGTAACTTTAAGTTCCTTGGCAATCTTTTGTAAATATTCCCTGATGTCACCATCAATCTTTGCATTCTGTTCCTTGATTTTATTTGGATTGCGAGAAGCTATAGCGTTATCATAATTCTTGACATTCATTTTCAACTTTCTAGCAACTTCAACCTTGTTTGAAAATCTTTTTATCAAATTGTTATATTCCTTCGAGACAGTTTTAAATTGTTCGCGGGCTTTGCTAGTTTTAGTTCCACTTAACAATTTATTTAATTGTTTCAGAGCTGTTATTTTTTCACTAGCATTCTCAGCCTTTTCAGCTTTCTTTATATAATTAGCTATATCTGGTTTATTTTTGTATTTATTAGCTTCGGCAATTATAGAAGTGCCATTTGTCAAATATTCAATTTTATTTATATTTTTTACACTGTTGAGAGATTTCCTATTTGGGTTGTATGGTATACCAACTATATAATAAATCACGGTTATACTACCAGATTTGATATCTTCAATTTCAATATTTATTGGTTTAACACCGTGTTTTTCCGCTATCAACGCTTGTACTTGCTTTTCGATTGAGGGTCGATTATTATTATTATATTGTATATTATCAATCTTGAATTCGCTTTCAGGCTGTTTGATTTCTTTTATAAATCTTTCTCTCAATCTATTTTCTTTGTTTAAGTTCCTTTCTTTATTTGTCAATGTATTACTGTTACCCTCAAATTTGTTGAATATTTGTTTAATAGTATCTGGCATGCGGTCAGACTCCTTGATAGCCTTTATGAGGTCTGGCTCTGGGTCTCTATCAAATGCCCGTTTGTATCCCTTAACCAACTCAGGGCTTATGGCATTGACTTCCTTCTTTATACCAAGTAACTCTCTCGCGAAACGATTGCGCTTATTTATTATATTCTTGTTGGTTATCTCACTCCTGTTTCCATACACATTTGTAAACACAGCTTCAACCTTATTTGGAGTATTTGGCCTGGTTTCTCTGATCTTATTTAGGAACTCCTTTGCCAGATTGGCATTCCCACGATCATCATTTGTTGGATAGACCCTCTTGAATATACGGCTAACTGAGTCATTCTTTGGTGCCTCTGGTGCCTGTGGAACCTCCTTCTTCTCGTTCAACATCAATCGAGTAAAATCATCGCGCTTCTTTTTCAAGTTTTGATTTAATGAATTCCTGTTGAATGCGTACACTTTCTTGAATGTTGCTTCTATTGTATTCTTACTCAGTTTGTTACCCAATTTGCGAATCTCATTCTTGAAAGTCTCTGCATCATTTGGATCACCCTGTTTGTTCTTATAAACTGCATTGAACACACGGGTAACCTTATTCTTTGTTGGAGCCCCCTCGGGTTCAGTCTTTTTTCTTCCGAATAAACGTTTCAGTTTTTCTCTCTTTGCCGCTCTCACCTCTGGTGGTGCCCTCTTAAACTTTGGAACCTGAATATTTGGTAAATCGTACGTGAATCCAGAATTCTTGCGCCTTTCTAACTCGGCTTTCTGTCTCTCGAGTTTGGCAGCAAGTTCTGCATTCTTTGTAGCCTTTGCCTGTGCCAGCTTCGCATTAAGTTCAGCCTTTTCCTTCTCAATCTTGGCAGCTGCTGCGGCATTCTTCGCACGCCTCGCTGCATTTGCCTCCGCCTTCTTTGCCTCCAACTTGGCATTAAGCTCAGCCTTTTCCTTATCAAGTTTGGCAGCTGCTGCGGCATTCTTCGCACGCCTCGCTGCATTTGCCTCCGCCTTCTTTGCCTCCAACTTGGCATTAAGCTCAGCCTTTTCCTTCTCAAGTTTGGCGAGTGGTGCATTTCCAACTGGTGCACGCGCCTCTGCATTTCTTATAGCCATCTCAAGAGTCTTGACCGTCTCGTACTTGTTAGCGTTCTTCACACCCTTGCGAGTCGCATACATTCGAAGGTTTCTCAGAGCAGTCTTATTGGTCTCCTCTGTAACCCTTCTAAGTCTGGTGTTATTCCCGGTCTCAACAGCAACCCTCGCCTCATTTGCAGCCTTGGCAACATTGGAGTTTGTGCTGTTTTCAAGCTCTTTCAATTTTTTCACATTCTTGCTGTTTATAGCCTTGGTCACCTCAACTATCTGCGGAGGTGGTGGACCCTTCTTGTTGTTGTTTGAGGGACCCTTTGGTGGTGGAGGTCTCGAATTCATTGTTGGAAGTTTTTTTTTGTACTCATAGGTTGAAACGTTCGTCATACCAAGTGACTTTGCCAGAGTTCTACGATCCTCAACATTGAGTTTTTCCCACTGCCGCCTTATCAGTTGGTTCACAAGTTCATTCTTGTTTCGGTAGTTTCCGACTGAAAACCCTCTTGAAGCAGCCCATGACTTAATTGATGACTCATTCTTATACCTAACATTTCTCACGAATTCCTCATAGGTCCTAAGGCGGGATGTGGCATTGGGTGGTGGGGGGATTCTCCTCTGTGGTGGTGGCATATACATAGTACGCCTTGGTCCTGGTCCACCAACTGGTGGACCGACGCGTGTTGGAATTGGTCTCTGATTGGTGTTTCTTCGGGTGGCGTTGGTGTTGTTTCTTCGAGTGGCGTTGGTGGTGTTTCTTCGGGTGGCGTTGGTGGTGTTTCTTCGGGTGGCGTTGGTGGTGTTTCTTCGGGTGGCGTTGGTGGTGTTTCTTCGGGTGGCGTTGTTGGTGTTTCTTCGGGTGGCGTTGGTGGTGTTTCTTCGGGTGGCGTTGGTGGTGTTGTTGGTGTTATTGTTGTTGGTGTTTCTTCGGGTGGCGTTGTTGTTGGTGTTGGTGTTGGTGTTGTTGTTGTTGGTGTTGTTGTTGTTGGCGTTGTTGTTGGTGTTGTTGGTGTTGTTGTTGTTGGTGTTGTTGGTGTTGTTGTTGTTGGCGTTTCTCACAACCTTATTAGGACTTAAACGCACCTGAATAGGTTCTGGGACACCCGAAGCCTTGAGAAACTCTGTTATGGACATAAAGAGCATAGACTTGGTTGCATCCTTCTGAAACACACCAATCTTTCTAGCCAACCTCTGAAGTTCCTTGAGCTTTGGGTTTGAGAACAGGCTGTAAAAATCGCGGCCAGAAAAGGATGTATCACGGGGGTAGTACACACCTGTGGTTGGGTTCACCTTCTGGTAGCGCATTGGTGGCAACGGGAGGTCATCACCTGAGCACTTCTGGAACGCGTTGCAGACCTTTTTACGGTTCATCTGTGCTGTAATTTTCTTTGGTAAAGCGTACTGAGTTCGTACCATGAGGCGTAGGTCATTGACGTTGGTCAATGGATTACATAGTTCCATGTTATAAATAACTGATATTAAAATTATTTATAGCATTCCTTTGAGGTACAATTTCATTGCATCGTCATAAGACATATTGAAATCATATATGTTAACAGTACCAATTGGTATCCTAATGTGATTGTAGTCCAATCCTGGGTCTATCCTATTGGACATGAATGTGTGAACCATGGCTTTTGTAAAATCAACCATATTCGAGATATTGACATCTGAACCGGTATCAAGTGCCAGACTCAGCCGCAAGACATCCTTGGGGTCTTTATTCAAAAAAGGGGCAAATGGGTATCTTTCCTGTGTGGCCCCGTCGACATAGAGCATGTCATTGTATCGAAATGCTGAGAACAGCACAGGGACAGAGATGCTCATACATATGGCATCAATGACTGACATTGTTGGATGGCTCTTCTTGGAAAAGTACTCCGTTCTGTTCATATTGAGGCAAAATGCAGGTATGTGAACGTCCCTTTCAAGCCCTGAGAATGTTGGGTCACATTCTAATATCTCTTTAAGAACAGCCTTTATAGGCTCGTGTGAAATAAACCCATAATTCTTAAAAAGAGACTTGACATTAACCTTTGTTAAACTTTTGGTATCAATACCAAGTAATTTTTCCAAAATCTCGTCGGGTTTGAAACCCAACGACAGCATCACAGCCAACAAGGAACCACAGGACGCCCCTGAAAATTCCTCAACTTCATCGAGTTTGTCCTCGATAGATTTAAGGCACCCGAGGTATGCGTATATACCCATACCACCTGAGCCGATGATGAGGTACCTCATCCTATCTAATAGAACTGAGGAAACTGCTTGCGAAGAAGCGCGAAGATCACGGCGAACACCAGGGTGTGCAGGATGATTGCCTGCATGCTGGTCTGGCCAGACATGAGGACGCCACCCTGGCCTGGTGGCAGGGTAAGCAGCAGGCCTGGGCTCAGGATGATAAAGAGGGCTGTGGTGACGATGAGGTCGTTGCGGGTAAGCACCAGGCCCATAGAGCGTGCAATCACGTTGTAGAGCACGAGGAACACGCCTGCGTGAAACAGCACAGCTGCGTTGGAGGTCTTCATGGTGCGAAGGGAGTTTGCAAGGGAGCTGCGCCCTGGGATGCGGTCTGGGAGCTGCAGGAGCAGACCTGGGCTGAGCACGGCAAAAAGTGCTGCTGGGGTGAGAACCTTTGGGCTTGACACGTCGAACATTTATATTATACTACCAAAAAAATTATGTAGCCTTATTGCTTGGAAACCTATGGGAGAACCTGTACACAAATTCACAAAAGTCGTGAAATGTTGCATCACCCATCAAAGCCCCTGTAAGATATGTGTCTTCCCTGTATGCCTGGAGTCCCATCCACATATTCAGAAGGTCATTGGAATACCAATCCATCCAGTTCTGAATATCAAGGGGTTGTGGTTCCTCGTAATCATCATCATCACTGTAGTCATTGTACGCATGCTCGTCAACAAAGTCGGTGGAAGGCATCTTACCTATTCTTTGCCCTTTGTGTTTAAGCCGGTGAGGCTGATAACATCAGTCTCCTTTTCCTCGAGTGTATCCTGGATACAAAGCATAGCACGCTCAACCTGAGTCTCGTCATTCTGGAAGAATACCATAAGGCCACTCTCAACAGCCTTCTTGGTCATAGAACCCTTCGACACCTTCTTCCTGAGTGAAACCTTGCCCTTCTTGAGGTTGACAGTGTCAATCTCGGTGTTCTTCATGTAGCCTGCTATGATCTGCTTAAGTTCCTTTTCACGTGTGTTTAAAACCTTCATATCCTTTCGAGCCTCTGTAAGCTGACGCTTAAGCTCAACCCAGTCAGCCATAGCCGCACGAAACTCATCACTAATCTCGGACATTTGTTAATCTATGTATTGTATTTTTTAAGTTCTTTCGTACCAGTTGCGAAGCAACTGTTCCCCCAGAATCAACTGCTTCGCAGTTGGACTGTTCAGGTACAGATCTTGCGCTGCATAAGGTCTGGCACAATGGTCGAGTTGTTCCACACGAACGCCTGCTTGGGGTTGGGTGGGTCGGCGCGGATCTGCTGGTTGGCGTTGCGGAGGGTGCCGCCCAGGTCTCTGGGAAGCCAATCTGCTGGCGTGGGTCAAGGAAGTTCTGGCCCTTGAGGATGTCATCTGGGGCAAACTCACCAAAGTCCTCCTGGGAGGCCACCTCACGGGGGAGGAGGGAGGAGGCGAGGCCAGTGCCGCTGTTCTGTGCACACGAGCTGCTTAGGTCGATGTTGGTACCCTCGAGGCTGGCAGGCGCATAGCCACCACCCAGAGTGTACATGGACTTCTTGGTCTGCTGCTGATTGCCAAACAGAAGCCATACAATCACGGCAGCGACTGCGATAAAGAGGAGGGTCCTGTTGTTACCGAGCTTCATCATATTTACTATACAATGGATAATTTTTTTTTCGGGCAGGCACTCAATCTTCCTGGAACATATATTCAGTTGGGTACACAGGCTTGGGTGCTGGGTGGACGCGGATCTGGGCAACCCTCCAATCAACTTGGAAATTCTTCTTTGCAAATGCCACACCTGTATACTCCAAGATGACATCACACTTGGTGTTCTCCACAAGCTGATCAATGTCCACGGGCTCACGCCCCATATTGAAAACCCTAGTCTTGACCTCACCGTCGATAACAGCCTTATTCACAGAGATGATGCCATCATTTGACACGCTCTTGATGAGCATTCCAGCAAGGGTCTTTTCAGAAAGCTCCTTCTTGAACCACGCGATACTGTTCTCCTTGGCGGCATCGAAAACCATGGCATCAATAGCATCACACCTATCGGAGTCCTCTAGCTGAAACTCAAAGTCATCTGAGATCGACACAAGATTCGCGTTGTTAACCTGCACGAAATTGTTGGTGCCTGTGTACTTGGAAACGTAGTATCCATCCTCGGTGCGCGTTGGGGCTTCGAAGGACATTTTATGATATAGTTGGCCTATTCTTTAAACCCACAAACTGTATGAGTGCTGCACTCTTGATGAGCTGTGGGTGAACCCTGCGATTCCTCACGGGGTTGTAACCATACAGAACGTCTCGTGCCCTATATGATTCCTTAATTTTATTGGGCAATTCCTTTAGTCTATAGTTGTATGTGTTCCTGATGTATGAGGGCCGGCCATCCCTGACCCACTTTTGGGTTGTCAGGTTAAATCTGTAATTTGACATTGTTGGTTTGAAGTTTTGGAGATTGAGATTTTTTGTACCCTTGAGGCCAATCAAAAGCTTCTTTGACTTTTCAACCGGGGTTGTCCTGGACTGATACTTCAATGGGTTCACCTTCTTGGCCAGTTCGACATACTGATATGGGATTGTTCTTTTCCTGATAACCCGTGTTCTGGGTTTTGGAATACTCTTCAAAACCTTTTCGAAAATGTCACCAGTCTTGGGAATGTTTTGAAGCTTCAAAACCTTCTTGGCAAATGTATAGATTCTCTTCTGGTCCTTTTTCTTCTTGTGGGGCCTGAGACCAAGTGAATTCATGATGTAAAGGTCCTCAATCAAAAACCTTTTGTCAGCGAAGAGAATATTTTTGTTGTAAACCATCTCGTCAATCCCAAACTTTTTGTAGAAGAGCCCCTTCTCCCTGGAGAACACAACCTCATACCCAATCTCACCAGGTCTCATGAACGCAATGTCAAGTATCCCACCCAAATTTCTGAGAGTAACCTTGTTGTCACTTGGTAAAAAATATCTCAGTTTGAGGTCAAGTGCAAAAACCTCAACATCAATTAGGACATCTTTCTCCTGAACATTATTCTTGTTGGATTGTTTTTTCTTCCTGATAAGGGTGTACCTTCGATTGACATATGGACCCTTTGGTGGAATCTTGATACCAAGAAGTCTTCCAACCCTTGAGGTTTCAACAAACTTTTTTACTCTTTTTGAAATTACATTTTCAAAATTTTCCGAAACCCCTCCAAGTTTGTCCCACAATAAAATTTTTGAAACCTGAAGATTTCTAAAAACATTTTCTGTAAACGTTGGGACAAATTTTGTGTCAATGTCACTTGTGACGATTCTATGTCCCTTGTCAAAAAAAATATTGAACGCCTCACCACCCGAAATAACCAAGTCACCCATGGGCCTCATATACACTGTGAGTTTGCCTATGATATCATAGAGTATGTCCCGAATTGCGTCAGTCACAAACGTGTAGACAACCTGTTCTACCGCATCGTCGTCTGAAACCCTGACCAGCCTCTTTCTGAATTTCTGAACATCATTATTCTCATAATACCTGAGGAGAGTTGCGTCGCCTTTGCACAGGTTGGTTTTTATAAAATCCTCCCTGGTCTTGTCTGAATAATAATTCTCATCCATTATTATATACAAATAAAATGAAATGCAAGAATCGAAATTGTAATGAGACGCACACCTGTCGATGCTACTCATTTGGAAATGATTCTGACCAGAGATGTGTCCACAAGAAGGGTAACTTTCTGTATCCCTGTGAACCCTGGTGCTGCCCTGGTGGGTGCCCCGGTCAGTGCGATGACACGGACCCCCAGCCACCCTTTGCCGAGGCTGGCAACCTGTTTTATGTATCAAAGGATTCAACACTAACTGTGAAATTCTTAAGTGTCATAGCAGTCATACTTATAGCTCTTGTTGTGGCAAGCACCCTTTCCCTGTTCCAAAAGTAGCTTAAAGCCTGGGTGCCTTTGTATAGTAGAAATGGCTTCAATGGATGTTCTCTCTGCTATCGAGTCCCTGTCTAAGGAGGTAAAGTCCCTTGCCAAGGTTGTCCGCAAGATTCGTGCTCATCAGGAGGACCCTGATGGTGAGAAGACCAAGGCGCGTTCGGCCAACAATGGGTTCAACCGCAAGCAGGATGTGACGCCCAAGCTTCGTGAGTTTCTTGGCCTGTCAGAGGGTGAGCTGATCTCTCGCAGTGAGGTCACCAAGCGCATCAATGTCTATGTGAAGGAGCAGGGCCTGAAGCACCCAGACAATGGCCGTGTCATCATTATGGATGAGAAGCTGACCAATCTTCTTGAGCCTCCCCCTGACACCCAGATTACCTTTCTGAACATTCAGAAGTTCTTGAGCCCTCACTACATCAAGGTGGAGGATCCCGAGGCTCCAGCCGAGGCTCCTGCTGAGGAGAAGACCAAGGCGAAGCGTCCCACGGCTCGCAAGCCTAAGGCTTGAAGACCCAGTGGTGAAACCACTGTAAATCAGAAAATCAAAAAAAAAACAGTTGCTTCGCAACTGGTACGAAGGACTTAAAAAAATCAAAACAATAGTATATAACAATGGAAAACGAACTGATTTCACCACCAGAGTTAGACCGCAATGAGATTTCCCAACTTGTTGGTACAAAGATAAACAATCTTGATTTGTATCAAAAAGCGTTTACTCACAAGTCTGCTCTCAAGACGTACACATTGACGGATTCCTTTGAGACCCTTGAATTCATCGGCGATTCCGTCCTTGGCTTTGTCATAACCAAGTTTCTGTTTGACAGATATGAGGACAAACAGGAGGGTTTCCTGACAAAGGCACGAACAAAGCTGGTGAGGGGTGAGACGCTTGCTGAGCTTGCTAGGAATCTTCAGTTTGACAGGTGGATATTGATGGATGAGAAGGGCATGCGCAACGGCTGGAACAGGAACACAAAGGTTCTAGAGGATGCATTTGAGGCGTTCATAGGTGCAATATATCTTGACCTTGGTCTGATTCATGCCAAGCGTTTCGTTCTTGATGCATTTGAAAACATTGACATGAATTGCCTGATGGTTGATGACAATTTTAAGGACCAGCTGATGAGGTATTGTCAGGCGAACAAATTTGACTTGCCAACATATGTCATCAATTCCCATACGAACGGCATATTTGACATTTCTGTAGAGGTTAACGGGCAATCTGGCACCGGTGTGGCCAAGAGCAAGCGCCAGGCTGAACAGAATGCCGCTGAAATGGTTATTAAAGCTTTGAGCCTATAGATAGTCAGGCACAATGCTTGAGAAGGTCCGCAAGCTTATAGAGCGTGAATATGAGGCTCAGAAGTCTGAGGCGTGGCTCAAGCTCCGTGGCAACATGCTGACCGCCTCTGATGCCGCCACGGCTATTGGTGCTAATCCATACTCGACCGAGAATGAGTTCATCCTAAACAAGTGTGGCCACAGGACATTCTTTGGCAATGAGGCTACCAAGCATGGTGAAAAGTATGAGGATGAAGCCCGTGACAAGTGGTGTGCCCAGACCGGTGAGGTTTGTCACGAGATTGGTCTATTTCCTCATCCAAAGTATGACTGGCTTGGTGGGAGCCCTGATGGCATTACGGAATCAGGAAAGCTTGTTGAGATCAAGTGTCCTTTGAAGCGCAAGATTACAAAGGATGTCCCTGTTCACTACATGCCGCAGCTTCAGCTTCTGATGGACATCTTGGACCTGGACGAGGCTGTGTTCATCCAGTACAAGCCCTATGACCTAACGTGGCCAGCGCCAGAGGAATTTGTGGTTACACACGTACCCCGTGACCCAAACTGGATGGAGGAGAATCTCCCAAAGATGCGGGCTCTTTGGGATAAGGTTTTGTGGCATCGAGAGAATGGTGTGGAGGAACTCTTGCCAAAACCCAAGCAGAAGAGGACTCGCAAGAAGAAGGAGACACCACCTTGTGAAATCCTTGAAAATGACAACGACCTCGATTTTAACGACTAGCCAAATGTTTTTTCAGCGCGATACGTAATATACAAAATGGCATCGGTAGGGTTCTTATATTCCGAATACAGCTCTTCAATGTTTGCTGATGTTGGTGGCAAAACCCCTTTATCAACAAACACGAACAGTGCATACTTTGATGACACCTTTATTCGTGTTCGTATTATCTGAACAACCTGTCCAACCGTAAAGTCACGGTCAATAAGATAATGATGTCTTTCTAGATCTGGCACACCCCTTTCACCTGGGGCAACTTTGATGTAAACCGGAACTTTATCAGGATACCTAATCATTGCCAAGTGCGCCTTCCTTGATGGGTCCTCAACCATACTACTTATAGATATTTTTCTAAACAATTTTAAGGATATGTTCAAACTCGTTCGCGTATCCAGGAAAGTAACAACCGGACATTTCAGACAACCTTTGACCAAAAAGTTTGTCACCCTCAAATATGTTCCATCGGTAGTTGAGACGGTCGTGACAAGGAATGTTGACATACAGACTGTCGAGCACTTTGCAAGGGATGTTGTTTTGGTTGAGGGTATAACTCTGGCTGTCAAGATTGCTATTGTGATGTTCAATCTAGAGAGTAAAAAACATGTGTGTGAAGATGTCCCAGGTCCTGAGTGCGAAGCACTCAATCCATCCTGCGAAGCACTCAATCCATCCACAAAATCAATCGCTTGCGGTTGGACTGATGTCGGCGAAGACCACTGCTATGATTGTCGAGAACTGTTACAAGACTGGGACAAAGAGTCTCACTGGTAGGCTTATTGCCCCCTATCAGCGTGATGGCGTACTATGGATGCTCTGGCGCGAGAGGCAGCACGCGAGCCCCAAGGGTGGATTTCTTTGTGATGAGATGGGCCTGGGAAAGACCGTCCAGACAATCACAACCATGCTTGGTAACCCCAAGAGGACTACCCTTATTGTGACCCCCAAGACTATCATCAGCCAGTGGAAGAATGAGATTTCCAAGTTTGCACCGCACCTCAAGGTTATGCTCTTTGATGGCCCCGATAGGAACACGAGCTTTGACGGGTTTGACATTGTGATTGCCCCGTATAGCCTGGTCTACAAGAAGAAGAACGACCCAGATGATACACCACTTCACGGCGTCCATTGGGACAGGGTCATCCTTGACGAGGCGCACGAGATACGCAACATAAAATCAAAGATGAACATTAGCCTCAGTGCTATGAGGTCTGACATCCGCTGGCTCCTTTCAGGAACCCCAGTGTTTAACACAATCAAGGACTTTATAGCCCTGTGTCGCTTCCTGGGTGTGCCTAGGCAGGAGGTTCAGGGCGACCTCACAAATGTCCGCAAGAAGTTTGTTTTGCGCAGGACAAAGGAGGACCTGTCAAAGTTCAACAAGCGGTTGGAACTTCCACCATGTGATTTTGAAAATGTCGAGGTTGAGATGCTATCAGACGAGTGGAAACTCTACGAGGCTGTATTTTCAGAGAACCAAGACATCGTGAGAGACCTATTCAAAAACTCCACAAATATTGGTATGCACTCTATGCACATCCTAGAGTGTCTTTTGCGTTCCAGGCAAACCGCTATCCATCCACAAATCTACCTTAATGGTGTGGGCAAGAAAAAGGATGAGGTTCCTGAGAAGTGGGAGTATCCAGCCAGGAAGATGGATATGCTTCTGGATATGATCAAAAAGCACCCCAATGAAAAGACCCTGGTATTCTGTCAATTCATTGGAGAGATGAACCTCATTCAGGAAGAGCTGTATCAGCAGGGCATCAAAACCTATCGTATCGATGGGTCAGTATCAAAGGATGACCGCGACAAACAGGTCAACCTGTTTAAGACTGGCTCTCCTGGCGCGGTTTTCCTGATCCAGATCAAGGCTGGTGGTCAGGGTCTCAACCTCCAGGAAGCGACAAGGGTCTACATAACTGCACCCAGTTGGAACCCAGCAACAGAACTCCAGGCCATTGGTCGCAGCCACAGGACTGGTCAGACCAAGAGGGTTGTTGTTAGAAAGTTTATTGCTACAGGACCTGGTGGGACACCTACTATTGAGCACTCTATGATGGAACTCCAGAAGGCAAAATCTCTCGTCTGTTCAGAAGTTCTCAATGACCCTAGGCTTGCCAGTCAGATTCCTACTAAAACCGGTGGTGGAAACCTTAGCATCCGTGACATCAAAAAGATTTTCCAGGTATAGAGTAAATGGTTGTTGGTACACGCGCTCAGGTTTTCCACGGCACCGCAGACAAGACCACGGGTGGTCTTGAGAAGAAGAACCTTATGCTCAAGGATGGTCGCATCGTGTCCAGGGCTGCGTCCAAGGCGGCTCTGGAACGCGTAAAGTCTGAGGGCAAGAAGCACCTGACCAAGGTGTTCAAGCCACCCAAGAAGGGTTTCAAGCTTCAGCCCAAGGAGGGCACCGCCGCATACAAAAAGCTCATAAAAAAGATGTAAGTAGGTAGTAAAAGATGAAAGACGCCGTGACGGATTGGATGAAATGTGTTAAGAGAGCTAAGAAGGTGTTGCGTCAGCCACCAAACACCTATACCATGATAAAGGGCACAGTCCTTCAGACTGCGCAAAAATGTTATTGTGCTATGGGCTATTAGCAAAAAAAAATCTCAGGGTACATTAAAGAAAATGATGAACTCAACCAACTTTGCCAACAGCAAGCAGCGCGTTATCCGCATGGGTCCCCGTGGGGGCTTCTACGTCCTTAAGGCTGATGGCGAGAAGAAGCGTCAGCCCGTGGCCAAGTTCCGCAAGGCGGCGGATGGCTCCATGGTGAAGCTCACCAAGACCAACCTGCCCAACGTGCCCGAGGCAATCCGCCCCGCCCGTGTGGCAGCAGCCAAGGCGGCACCCAAGCCCCGTGGCTACTCCCCAGGCACCAAGGCTTCCCAGCTGTTCACCGCCAAGGTGCTGAACAAGCCAGCCCGTAAGGTGCGCAAGAACAAGGGTGTTCCTCGCAAGAAGGTACCAACCCCAATGGCTGCACCAAACGCCCGCAAGGCGCGTATGAACGCCATGGCACTGAAGCGCGCAGCTGGTACAATGCCAGTCCCACGCCGCCTCGTTCGCGTCGTCAAGCCCCGTGGCCGCAAGCCACTGAGCAACAGCGCCAAGGCTACCAGGGATTTCCAGGCTATCCTGAACAAGCAGGTGGCACCACCAAAGGCCAAGGCTGCCAAGGTTGCCGCCAAGAACGTGATAATCGTGTCCCCAGGTGGCACCCTCTACAAGAGCAAGCGCTCCGAGATGGCACTGAAGCGTGCCGCCGCCCAGAAGAAGCTGCGCAAGCAGAACCCATTCGCTGCCCTTAACAAGGCGCTGATGGCTTAAAGTTCCAACACCACGGGTGTTGACCCGTAGCAATTGAGATGAAAAAATAAAAATTAAAAAATTTTAAAAACTTTGATCAGGTTTTTAAAATTTTTGTAAAGAGAATCAACTGCGAAGCAGTTGGGCTAATCATCCAACCCCACAAACTGAAACCCCTTTAGGCGCTGTGGCTCATAAACCTTTAGCTGGTGTAACTTCCATGTGACACCAAACATTTTATTCATAAAATATACACTATTCATCTCGACTATAGCAACCCCAGAGTGCCTGGAATAGAGACCCCTCTCAGCCTCACCCCCTATGTCGGTATTGACCGCGTCAAAGATTGAAGGCTTGATAGTTCCATCCGAATCCGTGTCAACCTTTACGCGAAACTTTGGCTCCCCACCAGAATCCTTGATATTTGAATTAAACATGCCCCGAACCTCATCCTCTGTAAGGTCCTTCCCAAAAATCTGCTCGCGATTCTCATAGACGTGATGGACAATATACTCCTCTAGCCCACGTAGAAATGTGTAAAACTTGTTGACGTAGTTGCCCTCCTCGTTCCATCCCTTCATAGAGAACTGAATGTCCCACCTGGTCGGACCCATACCAGCCTTAAAGCCGGAGATCCCAAATGGAATGTACATCCTGGGAATCTGAAACCGTAGGGGTTTGTTGTCCTCAGGATTTGCAATACATATCTTCTTGTTGGCATAGTCACAAAGCAATGGCCTATCAACAGATGTGAAAGACATATATAGTAAATGTGTAAAAGCTTTAATACCATTCACGAAGCGGATGTTTGCTTCGCAGGATGGATTGAGTGCTTCGCACTCAAGACCTAGGCCGAACACGTCTCACAGACTGTCGACGGGTCGATTGTAAACTGGATTGGACGAGCCTTCGCCTTGCTCCTCAGGTAGTACATCCCAGTCTTGAGTCCAGACTTCCAGGCGTACATATGCATTGATGAAAGCTTGGACATTGTTGGGTTCTCAACAAACAGATTCATACTCTGACTCTGGTCAATGAAACGTCCGCGGTCAGCAGCCATATCAATCAGAGCCTTCTGCTTAATCTCCCACACAGTCTTGAATAGGTCCTTGATGTCTTGAGGAATCTCTGGGATGTCTTGGATTGACCCACCAGCCTTGATCATCTTGTTCTTGAGTTCGGTCGACCAGAGGCCCTTCTCAATGAGCGCATTCACCAGATACTTGTTTATAACCACAAACTCACCAGCCAGTGTGCGGCGGAGATAGATGTTGGTGGTATATGGCTCAATACACTCGTTGTTCCCAAGAATCTGAGAGGTGCTTGCAGTTGGCATAGGGGCCAATAGCAGGCTGTTGCGGAGACCATGCTTCTTGATACGCTCCTTGAGGGAGGTCCAGTCCAACGTCCCAACGCCATCGGCGTTGTTCCCTTCCCACATATCAAACTGGAGGATGCCCTCAGAAGCTGGTGAACCCTTGAAGGTTTCATAGGGTCCATCCTCAATGGCAAGCTGGCAGCTCTCCTCAAGGGCTGCGTAGTAGATTGTCTCGAAGATGTCCCTGTTGAGCTTCCGGGCCTCGGGTGACTCAAATGGCATCTTCATAATTGCAAAGACATCAGCCAGGCCCTGAACGCCAATACCAATTGGGCGGTGCCTCATATTGGAATTCCTAGCCTCCTCAATTGGGTAGAAGTTTCGGTCAATCACACGGTTCAGGTTGCGAGCCAAGACACGGGTGACCCTCTGAAGCATCTCAAAGTCAAACTTGGCACCCTCAACAAACTTTGGCAGAGCCAAAGAACCCAGGTTGCAAACTGCAGTTTCGTCGGGCTTGGAAACCTCTAGGATCTCGGTACACTGCCCTGTGATTATACCATTGAATAGACCCATATGACGCTTTGGTTCATTAAAACAATAAGTATCATCGACACGCCCGCGCCATTCAACCGACTCAATCTTGATATATTGGTTTGTCTTGTGATGACGCTCGCGGCAGTTTGTGATATCAAGACGGCGAGGTGCAAATCCAAGATCTGAAAGGAGACGAAGACCTTCACTGTCAATGCTAGACCTCCACAACTCCTGACACTCCCATGCCTTACCCTTGATAATTGTGGTGCGTTTTGGCTGGGATAGCCGTACAACCACATTTATACCCATACCCTGTAACATCAACTGGATATCGAGTAAGAATTGCTTGTTGATAGATGAGTATTGAATGTTTTTGATTCCCTTGTATGTTACAATACAACCATCTCCATCTACATATCCAGCTAACCATTCTAGACGAGTCTTGAGTGACTTGTTGATTGGTACTAAGTATTTTTCTGGTATATCATCTGGTAGCCTGAGACGAATTCGATTTTCATTGGGGTAATCATTTGCATAGTCATATGAGCAGTGGTTTAAGAGTTCTTTCTTCTTATCATATAGGTCTAGCAATGGATTTTTCTTCAAATGTGTACCATCGGCACAGAACAAACCATGTGTATATGCATATTTTATATCACCTTCACCAGGTATGATTGGTAGTTCGTGTTGTATGAGCTTCATACCTTCACATAGATTCTGAGCCTCCACAACCCTGATTCTACTCTTTTGTGCAGGACGAGAGCCAGTCTCGATGTAGAACTTGTGATATGGAGTGCAATCAATATACCCACCACTCGTGGTATGGACACGGATAAGCTCCTGATCTTCACCAGTTTTAACAACTCGCGTACGCGAGAATTCCAACCCATTCCACACATCAACATCCTGATTTTCAAGCTCTGATATCGTTATGTAACCATTCTTAGTAAGGATTTTTGTCTCAGGGGCTACACACAAATTAGAACTCTTGATGATACCGATATTCTTCTGATTGGACTTGCGGTTGCACGAATCCTTGTAGAGCATATAGGGTGTGCCAGTCTCAGTCTGTGACTTGATTATCGCCTTCCACACCTGCATTGCTGGGACTGTGAAATTGGCACGACCCTCAGACTCATACTGGGTATAGAGCTTCTCGAATTCGTCACCATAGCAATCAGAAAGTCCTGGACACTTGTCAGGGCAGAATAGGCTCCAGTCACCACCCTCCTCGACGCGTTTCATAAATAGATCAGGGATCCACATTGCCGAGAACAGGTCACGGCACCTCGCCTCCTCATCACCCTGATTGAGGCGAAGCTCGAGGAACTCCATAATGTCGGCGTGCCAGGGCTCCAAGTAGACCGCAATAGAACCCTTGCGGCGGCCAGCCTGGTTCACATAGCGGGCTGTCGAGTTGTACACCCTGAGCATAGGGATGATACCATCAGAGATGCCATTGGTTCCTCGGATCTTTGACTTGTTGGCGCGAATGTTATGAATGTGTAGTCCAATACCACCAGCCCACTTGCTGATGTGGGCACAGTTGGTCAGGGTGCCATAAATTCCATCAATGCTGTCATCCTTCATAGCCAATAGGAAACAGCTGCTCATCTGCGGGCGTGGGGTTCCTGCATTGAACAGGGTTGGGGTTGCGTGGATGAAATAACCCTTTGACATATGTTCGTAGGTCTCAATGACCCTCACGCGATCACTGCCGTGGATGCCCAATGAAACCCTTAGGAACATATACTGAGGGGTCTCAACAATCACACCATTGACCTTCTGGAGATAACTCTTTTCCAAAGTCTTGAGACCAAAATACCCATACTCAAAGTCCCTGTCAGGAACAATGACGTCATCTAGGCCATCATAGCTGATTTCTGGGTCTAGGATACCAGCGTCAGCCTCGAGTTTCATAGCCTCGGTGAAGGTCTTGGGTGCAATCTTTTGAATGTTACTCGCAATAATACGGGTTGCCAGCGTCTCGTACTTGGGCTGCTCTGTCATCCAGCCAACAGAAACCTCTGCAGCCAAAGAATCAATCTCTTGGGTTGAGATGCCGTCATACATAGACTCGACAACCTTCTGAGCAACCCGGTCTGGACTGACATCATCTAGTAAATCCTGGGCCAACTTGGATATGCGGCTGGTAACCTTGTCAAACTTCATATCCTCGTGAGATCCAGAACGCTTGAGAACCTTCATATGTATTTTGTTATTATATAGTATAATGTTTTTAATACTCTTGATCATACTGGTAGTTGTTGGGGTTGGGGTAGCCTGGTACACTGGCAATCTCCCAGGAACCATGAAGTATGAACAGAAGAGATATATCACATACGAAGTTATACCACTACTAAATGAAATGGCTGCAAAGAATTTCAACCATCAAAACAGACCTTCCATAGAAGATGCGAGAAAAATACTCGTTGTGTGTGATGGTATGGAAAAACGTGATATAGTTCCAAGAGATGTCAAATCTACAAAAAGACGTGTGTTGGAAGCATGTCGTACAGAGAGCATTGCGAGTGTGATGAGTGCTCACGAATTTTATAGGGATTTCGTTGCGTTGAAAGAAAAAGACCCAACATTTGAGAATCCAAATCAAGACTCTCAGATGTGTTTAAGATTAGAAGAAATGAACAGCCATAAAATTTTTAAAGCTGTTAGCGATTATGATACACATAAAGATGATTTGGAATTGTTAGCAGAATCTTGTCAATAACCCCGAACCTTGACTGGTCCAGCAATCTCCTTCTTGCGGTTTGGCTGGAGCATGTAGCTGTTCACAAAGAATGGACCCATCTCACCTGGTGGTGTGATTGGGGGATAGGAGCCCACGAAGCAAGCTGGTGGCTGACACTGAGGACCCTTCATAAAGGGTGAGGGGGTGTCCAGGGGGGCAAATGCTTCATCAAGGTCAGCTGCCAGAATCATTTATTATATTCTCAGATATTAATAATGAAGTCGGAGATTCGTTCCGATGTGCTGACATCTATACAGCAGTGTGCCACCCCCCTGAACCAGCTGTTCTTTTCTGAATTTAATATGAGCCTGGTACAGAAGATGATCCGCCAGATGTTCAAGGACAAGACTGGGATATCCATAGATTACCAGAAGCCCGCTGACCTCTTGGCCCTGATGAGGTCTGTGTTTATTGCCAACTCCTGCAACCCAAATGAAAAGGTTTGCGAACAGACCAAGATGATGAATGAACAGGTTGCCAACCTGGCAATTGGCCAGATTGAAACCGGTGTGTCCCAGTACATAGGGTACCTGCGTGATATTGATTCGACACACATCCCACTGGCTGTCCCCATCAACACAAGCACCTATGGCAAAAAGGTGGACTTTAATGACCAGATTGGGGTCTGAAGACCCAGTGGCAACTGCTTCACAGTTGGGCCGAGCCACTTAAAAATTCAAAACACTATCAATGTAAGATGAGTCTCAATGATTATCGAGACAACACAATGCTCATGTGTAAACAGAAGGGGTGGGACAAGGCTACTATACCCACAGTGTGGCTCCTGTTTACAGAGGAGGTTGGTGAGCTGGCATCTGCTATTAGGCAGTACACCAGGACTTTCAAGAAGCACTCCCTGAAGAAGGAGAGGGGTGTTGATGTTCAGAGTGAAATGGGGGATGTTTTTAGCTACCTGTTTCAGCTGGCTTCAATGTTAAATGTTGACCTCAATGAGATGTGGCTTCAGCACCAGATGAAGGTTATCGAAAAAAATTATAGTGCGATTAAGTAAGGATGAGCGAGTACATGCTCGATGACTACAATCAGATAAATGACATCAATCCCTTTGTCGTGAAGGATTTTTCTTTGCCAGGTACCTGGTCTGATCCAAATTGTTTTGCAGTTTATTCAAATAAAGAGAAACTTGATTCTGTTGCCCAATGGGACACTCCTTATGAGAGTCCTGGTTGTTCTATGGTTGCACTTGGTGATAAGACTGTGAGTTTCTGTAACAAGCCTCAGGAGACTGTCTCTTGTCCAATGTCAAGACCACTTGTTCCAGAGCAGCTGTATGACCCAGGTATGTGGAACTATTACCCAAAGAAGAAGCCTGTGAAGCCTGTGGGTGGTTTTGATATTACGTGGTTGCTTGTGCTTGTGCTTGTGCTTATACTCCTATGGTCCGTACGACGCTAAAGTATCGGTCCAGGCGATACTCATTGATACAGGTTGAGATGACCCGTAGACTTGTGTTCCTATAGATTTCATCCAAAAGTTCATTCTGCCAACCACACTTTCGATTTATCAGGGGTGGCTCGAAAGTTGGGTCCAGAATCTTAATGGCATTCATCAGGCGGATCTTGGTCTTGTAGACTGGCACCACCGTGTCGTGGTTGTCGAGGGCAAGCTTGCAGAGTTTGCGGCGCACCTCTAGGGTCTTTTTGACCATACAATCAAGGAAGGATTCGTACTTGGTCTGATGCGGGTCAAAGGTCAGGTGTGTCCAGTTGCCAGTTGGTGCAGTGTCATAGAACCACTCCCGATGAGAATTGACACCGATACCAGGAACAAACTTGTCGTACGTCACGTCAATCACGTGAGAACCATCTTCCACACTGTAGGCATACCGCGCCTCACGAACATAGCATGCCATCTTGCTTCTTTACAGAGTAAGACAACTTCTTCTCTAAGTCTGCTAAATGCTGTCGTGCCTTCTCTTCCGCCTTTGGGCAGTTGTGAGCTGTGAGGTTGAGACACCTGTAGCAGAGCCTCGCGTCACAACAGGTACAGATCATAGGTATGCCACATTTCTTCTTACAGTTCTCACACTTGGGCATTTTTTTACTTACATATAGTAATATAACTTTAAGGATGGTTACACCGATGAATATGACACCGACGAGTGCGACTGGAAGTGCGGCTGGAAGTGCGGCTGGGAGTGCGACTAGAAGCGCTAAGAGGCGCCGCGTTGCGTTGGCTGCTAGTGGTTCAAAAACTGCTAAGAGGGACGGACTTAATAACACACAATTCCGTCAGTTGGTTAGTAATCCTGGTTTAACCATCAATCAACTTACTAAATTAAGAATTGAAGCTGGTAACAGAGGACAACAAAATGTAGTAAATAATATCAGTCGTAGAATAGAAAATAGAAGAAGTCAGGGTGCGACCAGGCGCAAAATAACACCAAGACCTAGAGGAAGAGCTCCAAACGGAAAGATGTGGGATCCAATAGGCGGACAATGGGTGCCTAATGCGACACCAGTTGGTTCCAATAGGTCGCTAGGGAGTGCGACTTCGGCTAGAAGTGCTAAAAAACCAAAGATTGTGTCAATCAAAAATATAAAAGCATCAATGAGAGCGCGAGGAACCGCAGCTCTTACACCAAAGGCAACCCCAGAAACCCTGGCGAGACAGGTGTTGACAGATGAACAGTTTAGAAATCAGATTACAAAGATTTTAAATACTCGAACATTATCAAAGGCCACATTGAGAACACTCAAGGGTAATGCAAATCAACGCCTTGGTATGAACAATATTTCAACACGTATTAATTCGATGTTGTTAAACGTTGCTAGGTCTGCTCGCAAGTCTGCTCCCAAGTCTGCTCCCAAGTCTGCTCCCAAGTCTGCTCGCAAGTCTGCTCGCAAGTCTGCTCCCAAGTCTGCTCCAGTTGTTAACAAAACATATAAGGTGGCGGCTACTAAAATGGTTAGTTCTATAAAAACTGCATATCTTAATATTATAAAAAGAAGAATAAAATCGATTTCAGATGAAAATGGACGCAAACCAGCAAAATTATATTTTTTATATGAGACTTTTCGTATAGTTAGCGCATCTGTTATTCATAGAAGATGGGTAAAATTATATGGCATGCCCACTACAATCGATGAGAATAAGATTGAAGAAGATCTTGATGCAAATTTCATACCTGTATATAAAGATATAACAAAGGTTGTAAGATTAAAGAATATATCTGAAACCCAACCAACTGTCATAAATTTTAATCAACAACAATTATTCAGATGGTTCTTCTTAATGTGGTTAGATTCACATCACGATGGAACTACATCAGCAACCTCGTCATTCTTTACATATTTAAATTTTATAAATGTTAATAAGAATTTTATCCAAGCCGCGATAAAATCATATGATTATGGAAATGACGTCCTCCTAACATCTGGTTTCTTTGGTAAAATTATACAAAATGGTGACATTACTCCACCAACAAAAGGTAAATTTGAGGCGATTATGAAGACTCAGTTATTTAAATTTTTTAAATATAGTAACAATGTTGTATCAGTGAGAAGGAAATCCAAAATTAACAATGGCAAGTTATCAGTTGCACTTGATCAGGAACATGCCGCATCTATATCTATATTTATAACTGGTAATCACAATAACGCGATAAATAAAATAACTGTTGCAAACTTTATGGACCCTGGTGTATATATGCAAAATGGTATTGGTTTAAATGACGATTTTGATAAATTTTTTGTTTCAAACTCAAACAATGCAGAAATGTTTAAGAGACTAAATAATGACTATATTGTCAATACTTTCTCATTTAGTCTGAGATATAAAGATGTTCCATTTATGGAATTAAGAACATTCTTGAATTCCTACAACAATCTCGACCCCGTAAATTACGAAAAATCTAGACCTATAAAGTTGGAGTTGAAATATTTAATGAACAATGGTATAATGTCAGACTGGAAAGATGTTACGCCTTCTAAGAAAGAAAAGAATACTACATTTGAAGGTGTTATGAATAAATATTTTGGCGATTGTTTACAAGGACTTGTTATTGCCACAAATAACAGATTTAGACCAAGTAATCCAATACATTTAGCGACTGGTGATGGAGCGTTTGTCGGTGTGTTTGGTAACATATGCGATGCTATTGAGGTTCCAACTAGATTGGTAGTTAACAACGCACTCGCTGAAGGTATTTTAGATATATATCACTTGCCAGATGATATTGAAATAACCACCGTTAACAAACCAAATGCATCTGGGAATTTCGCTAGTAGCCGTATGTATTAAGGCACCAAGATAGTCTTGTCCGTTTCGAGATAGTCCAAGAACACGACACCATCCGGGTACGGGACTGGCCTGAACAGGAACTCAACCTGGGTCTCGGTGTGGCTCATATCATTGTTTGTTGCCTTTGCC
>Ga0070754_10000851_pt1 | contig 26444 bp, 28 predicted proteins | sample VirMetDEL_Sep_01_FD_75181 | JGI IMG/M metagenome (GOLD analysis project Ga0070754, IMG submission 75181) | Aqueous microbial communities from the Delaware River and Bay under freshwater to marine salinity gradient to study organic matter... | ecosystem: Environmental > Aquatic > Marine >...
TCTGACTTAGAAATTTGATTGCCCTGGACTTTCCACCAGGATAGCGGAGAGGGGTTTTGAGTTTCATAGCAAAAGATTAGTGGGTTCAATTGTATCATGAGCATTGTGATAAAGCAAGTCCCTCATCTGTTCTTTCATACTTGCCCAAGATCGATTAGCGTTTACTTTAGGATTACCAATCCAAACAATGTCTTGATGAGTCCATTTAAAATATCCATGGTAATCTGACTTTAGTGAATTTTTTACTGTAGCAACTACTTTGACTTTGCTTTTGGGAATTACCAAAATTTTTCTTTGTTTATAATCACCCAAAACATAGTAGTCAGCAAGAACTACTTTTGGTGGTTTCTTTGAATTGGGATGAGCATTCTTGATGACAAACTTTGGATTCTTACCTTCCAAGTTAACCTTTTTACATTCAAAGGTAGTATTATCAATAGCAAGAAGATCGTATCCCTTTTTACCAGGATCTCTGGAGAGAAGGTGGTGTGATGCCCACTGAATAATTTCTTCTAATGCTCTGCCATTATCAAAGTTATCTTCTGATGATTCATTTTTAAAACTATGCCGAGACATCCATACGTCTGCACCGCTATAGTCAAATGTCTTAAACAACTTTTTAACATCAAGATTCATTTGAATTCACACTCCACCATCATTTCAGTAAGGGCAGCAAGAAGATTGATTTCCTGATCTGCAACAAATGCAGATTGGTATTGATACTTGCCGATAATCAATACCGCATGAGGAATAGTTCTAGGTTCAAGATACGTATAAAGGTTATCGTAGATTGACCTAAAGATGTGAGAGGGTTCGTTGTCAAGATTAGAAGATACCCACTTCTTAACAACAGTAAACTCTTTGTTCTTCAATGCCTGAGTCAGTTCAGTAAACTTGATGTCAGACAAACTAGAAAGAATGCCACTATCAATTACTCCACCAACGGAATACTTTTGACATTCATTGAGTGTACGACGCCAATCAGGAAAGAACTTCAGGATGATTTGGGGAAGTACTTTCGTATCATATTGTACACCTTCATTCTCAAGTATAGACCTGAGACGGTCGAAGAAGGTTCCAGCAAGAAGTTTCTTTTGCTTTCCTGGAATGGAGAAATCAACGACTGCACACCTGGAGTGGAGTGGTTCGATGATTTTGTTTTTGTAGTTACAGGTGAAAATAAACCGACAGTTACCATAAAACGTCTCAATGTTTGCCCGTAGAGCGAGTTGTACGTCGTGGGTCGTGTTGTCAGCTTCGTCAATAATAACGACTTTGTGTTTGGAGTCACTAGATAGTGATACGGTCGATGCAAAATTTTTGACCTTGTTTCGTACCGTGTCAATTGCTCTTCCTTCATCTGATCCATTTACAATAATATAATCGACACCGAGTTCTTCGCAAAGTGCTCGGGCGACAGTGGTTTTGCCAATGCCAGCAGTTCCATGAAGAAGCAGGTTAGGAATCTGACCTGTCTTCAGGAACTCTTTAAATGTTTTCTTTGTATCTTCTGGCAAGATACATTCATCAATTTTCTTAGGGCGATACTTCTCAACCCAGAGAAACTCATTACGACTCATAGTTCAATTAATTGCGAAGGGTCTATCATACTGATGATGGACTGATGACATTGCCTTTAGTTGGGAACGCATCAATGAAAATCCTAGCATAGGATCTGCCTGTCCACATGTAAAAATGTCACACACTGCTTTACCTTCTTCTGGCCAAGTGTGAATGCTGATGTGACTTTCAGCAAGTAGAGTTACTGCAGTAACCCCCTGAGGTTCAAACTGATGGGATATGGTATTTAAAAAGGTTGCTCCAGATGCTTGGGAAGCATCATAGAGAAGTCCTTCAATAAACATCCTGTCATTCAAAAGATCAGGGTCACAATCATACAAAGTAAAAAGAACGTGCTTCATCAACCATAACTGGAATCAGGTTCCAGAGCAATGTAATACTCTAAGTCACCGCAAACAAAGTGTGCTGCTTTCTTAGTAACTTCAACCTTGTAGTTGCCAGGAATAATTTTAATATTCTCAACTTTAAAGTTGAAGGAGAATGGAACTTCGGATTCACCAACAACATAAGAAACAGTATTAGATGTTTCGTTGTCTTTATCCTTAGTAACCAAACAAACTTCCCCGCCACCAGATTCTAAACAAAGGTCAGGAAGACCATAAACACTTGCACTCCGAATCAAAGAGTCCAAGGTATCAGAGGTAAGTTCAAACTCAAACTCATAATCTGAGAGTTGAACTGCTTTACCTTTTGGAGAAACAATTAGATCAGGATCACAGAAGAAGTACTTGACCTTCGTGCGACCACTCTTGATGGTCAGATATGAAGTGTTATCAAATTCAATATCAGGGTCCGAGAACAGAGAGATACCGTTCAAGAATTGTGCTAGGTCATAAATGGCAAAGGGCATCGGAAACTCTTCACTGACCGTTGCTTTACTAAAAATGTTTTTAGTGACAGAGATGGTAGAAAGAGCACTGCCTTCACCGATACTGATAGAATTATTGATTTGAGCAAAATTCTTCAGAATGGTTTTGGTCTTATCAGATAGTTTCATGTTCACTGGTTGTAGGTTTCACGGACAGCATTCTTATCATTGAAGTTCATGAGGAGAACTGCATAGTGCAGAATCTTCATGATATCACGGCGGGCAGTGCCCTTCTTATCGTATCGTGACGCATACTTCAGAATGTTGCTTCGGCAAAATGCTTCTCCATCACCACATGCTTCAATAAGATCAAGAGTTTGAATCTTGTCGTCACCAGCAGAATAGTGTTGGTTGTAAGTTCCTCGAATATATTCAAGAAGTTCTTTGACAATTTCTTCCTCATTATACTTCCAAGGAGTTGCTGGAGAGTTAGGAATCATGTCGGTTTTCAAATTAAAAGTGTTGTCGTCCATTTCAAGTACATCGTAAAGTAAAGACCAAGCGTTAGCCATAGGGGAAAAGGAACTCGTCTACAAATTGTTCTGCTCGTTCCTTGCCGAAGTTGTTGGCAAGATACCCACTCACTGGATCCAGTTTTTTCATATAGGAATCGAAGTCCCTATATTCAGTTTCGTCTGTTCCTTGTGGATCAGCAGATTCTAGCATATCTTTGTACACTTGTAAATAGGCAGCAAAGTCATCGAGATAGTTGTTTACCTCTGACATTGTGCATTTACGAACATAGACATGCTCTGAGAAATGATTGCCAGGTTCAAAGAATCTAAAAGTTCCTTCTGCCTTTGTCAGTTTGTCTCCCACAGAAAACAAATAGTTTTCCACAGGATGCTGAAAGTCAAACACAATGATGACTTTCTTTTCAAAGAATCCCATCAGGTCCATACCAAAGCAAGGAAGATTCTTTCCTGTTTTTGGATACATGATGGTGTTGTAGATGTTTGATTTTTCACTCCAGATATCTACTGCTCTGGATTTTATAAACTGAGGACTCTTCCAGATTTCTGCTCTCAGGTTTGTTTCACCTGACCAATCTGCCCACACATGATCTATCTTTAAATCAGGGAAGGTTTTGTAAAGAGTCCTCTTATACTCTTTCCACAGGTCCATAAAAAAAGAGGGAGAGAACTCCCCCATTATATCAGAACGGAACCTGTTCGTCAAGGTCTACGCCAGCGTCAACCTTGTCGTAGAGATCCAGGAAGGATTGCTTGGTCTCATCATCAAAACGGTTCAGGCAAACCTTGATTGCCTTTGCCTTGTCGTTGAAAATGCTGTAGGCACGAACAACGTGAGTCAAGCGACGAGTGCTGATGATCTCATCAATAGCACCTTCGTAGAAGGTCTTACGAATAATCTGTGCCCAATCAACCAGACACTTGCAGAACTCACTATCTTCAATACCAAGATCAAGAGAGATACCCTCAAGGATACGTTGCTCAATCTTAGGAGAAGGATACTCCTGCTCAAAGGTGACAGGGAATCGCTCAAGGAATGCTTCGTTGAGAACATTGGTGCCGATGAAACGACCGTCATCAGAACCTTTGCCCTTGGTGTTGGCAGTGGCAACGATGGTAAAACCAGCAGCAGGTTGCACATACTTGCCAATCTTCTTCAGGAAGATACCCTTACCCTCAAGGATAGATTGCAGACACAGGATTTTGTTAGAAGCAAGGTCAACTTCATCTAGAAGGAGAACTGCTCCACGTTCCAAAGCCTCCACGACGGGTCCATTATGCCAGACAGTTTCGCCATTAACAAGACGGAAACCACCAATAAGATCATCCTCGTCAGTTTCAATGGTGATGTTGACACGAACCAGCTCCCTATTTAGGGAAGCACATGCCTGCTCAACACCAAAGGTTTTACCATTACCAGACAGACCAGTAATGAACATGGGGTAAAACAAACCTGACTGGATGACTTTCTTTACGTCAGCAAAGTTACCGAACGGGACAAAAGTAGCATCTTTGATGGGAATAAGATCAATACTTTCCCGTTCGGGAACAGCAGAAGATGCTTGATAGGTTTGCTCAAGACGTTCTTGAACAGTCAAATTCCAGCGACCATAACCAATCTTATACTGCTCAAGTCGCTTGGTAATCGTAGGATAAGAAACATTGAATTCATCAGCAGCAGCTTTTACTGCATTGCTGCTGATCTCAGAACCATAGTTTTCAGACAGGAACGAAATCAGTTCGTTGGTGTTGAGGTTAGACATTCGAGGCATTGGTTTGTTTCGTTGATGTACTCAGTATAGGGGTAGAACCACCCCAGATTGGGGTGGCGTGGACAGTTCCTCAAGCGACATACTCAATAAAAGAACTGAGAATCTTTTTGTTGAGGGTCTTTGCTTTGAGGGATTTCTTAAATGCCGTGCGAATCTGAGCATTTGTAGCATCATCAGAAACTTCAAATTCATCGCTTTCATTTAAAGATGTAGAGGACATCGCATACAAAGCATCGTAACCATTGTCCTTGATGATAAAGGAACGATTCTTCTTCCACACTTTCTTAGTTGACTCAGAATATTCTCCAGCATAGGTGTAGAAGAAGTTGGCAACATCACGACTAGGAAGAACTCGGATGCCGATAAAGTTTACCTGGGGAAGATTCTCCCTCAAGTTAGTAAGAAGGATATGAGTAACACCACCTTTCCAGTAGTGATCATTCCAAGAAGGTTTGTAAACTCGACCGATCTTACGATCTCGAATCTGACAAGAAGTGTTCAATCCAACACGACCCCAACGATCCTTGGTTTTGTCGTAATAATCTTTCGTCTTAACTACACGAGCAATGCTTGCAGATTCACCATCAGTGAGAATAACAGTGTTAACTTTTTGGAGTTTGTTATCCTTGATGAACTTAGGAAGCAGTTGACGAAGAACAATCAAAGATTCATTCAGAGGAGTTCCAGAAAGTCCAAGACCAGCAGGGCAAAGATCCCAAGACCGCTTTTGGAAAGCATAGGCAAGAGTAAAAATATTTTTACAGTCACCTTCAAACTCAGCAGAATTGCGAGTGTGAGAAAGCATATTCAGAAGACGGAAGTTCCTGTACATGTAAAGAGTGTTGTTTTCAAGAACTTGAATCTCAGAACCATCGTCCTCATAGGACTCTCGGGTATCCGAATAGTCATAGGTAAATGCATAAACCTCGAAAGGAATGTTGACCTTCTTACAGAACCACACGAGGTTCAAAAGTTGCTTGACAGTATCAAGAATAACATCTTGCATAGAGCCAGACCAGTCAAGAACAAAGACAAGACCGTGACTCTTTCCATCAGGGATGATAGTTACCTTCTTAAAGAGATCATCATTGTACTTGTAAGTGTGGAGTTTAGAAGTATCAAGAACTCCAGTTCGAGAAGTTGCAGCACGAGCATATGCATCTGCTGACTTCTTACACTCAAACTCTTTGACAAGATATGACACACCACGAGATGCATCTTTCTTATAGTGAGCATAGTGATTCACTGATTGCTCGTAAATTTCTTTACGCCAAGTACCCTCAACAAAATCAGTAGAGTAGAAGTTCTTGCAGAGTTCAGATATTTCAGCAGTGGGAATAACTACGTTGTTAAGAATGACTTCTGGGAACTCAACATAGGTGGTTTCTACCATTCCATGGTTGATCAGTTTCTTTTGGTTCTTCTCAAAAGCACTTTCGGTTTGAGATTCAAAGTCATTAGAGAGTCCACCCTCAGGAGTGCTGGATACCTTGTCAGGTTGAACCTCTTCTCCAGACCCCTCAGAATCCCCTTCAGAATCGCCTGTAAGGTCGCTCTGCTCACTGTTAGGTGTCTCTACCTCAGTGACGCTGCTATTAGAGGATGGTTCGCTATTGGTTTGTTCAGGGTTGAAGGGAAGGTCGGTTTTCTTCCGATCTTCATTTTCTTTCTTGACATGCTCGAACAGCATCAAAGAAACCTCAAGAACATCAGCAAACGTTTCAGAAGTTTCAACCAATTCAACGAACTTGTTTTCTTCCTGAGAAAATGGGACAGGAGTAAAGAGTCCGATCTTAAAGTGAAGGTTGATGCGATCAATCAGATTCATCTTGCTCAGATCTTCATCAGCAATGCTGAAGAAGTCATCATCAGAAAGTTCTTTGTATCCTTTGTGAAAGGTCTTAGCAAACCCAGGAAACTTACGCTTCATCAAACGCTCGATGCGAGCATCTTCAACAACGTTCACAAAGGAAGGAGGAACGTTCTTGTAGTTATCTTCACGCCAGTCAATGTTGGGGGTATACAGTGCATGACCAACTTCATGACCAACCAGTAGGTCATAGACAATGGAGGAAGCTTTCTGCCACATAGGCAGAGTCAAAACACGTTCTTGTACGTCAAAGGATGCAGTGCTGACTTGCTTGTGCTCAACGATCAGGTTTTCAGTAGCGAGCAGGCGAGCAAGGTTGTCTTTGACTTCGTGGGAAAAGGCGATCATTGGAAGTCCGAATCAGTATGGACATATGATACAGAAAAAGGTCGCCCTTTCGGACGACCCATGTGACGCTTTTTGAATTGTCTGAGCGCCTCCTTACGTGCTCTCATTGCCTGAGGTTTCAGGCGGCGCTTCTGATCCTTCTTACTGTGGTGTTGCCAGTTAGGTACTTTCATTGATCTGTACGGGTTTGGAGAAGTTCTTGACCTTCTTGAACTGTATCACATTATCGAACTTATCGTGCAGGATGTCCTGCTTGTGTGAGATAACGAACACATTGTTACCCTCCGTAATGTTCCGAAGGATGTTGATAAAGTCAGCAGTGCCGTTACTATCTAGCGAACTGTCAAAAACTTCGTCCAAAATGAGAAGGTTGGTATTGACCGAGTTCTTCAGTTTGGCAACCTCTCTCCAAGTGAACAGCAGTGCCAGATCGATCCTCATCTTCTCACCCTCAGAGAAAGAAGCGTAAGAAAACTCATCTCTAAATCTGGACTTGATCGTTTCATTAAAAGTATCGTCAAGATTAAAATTGACATAGAACTCAAGTTCTTGAAGATACTTATTGATCAGGGTATTCATCACAGGGAGATACTTCTTGATGATACTGGACTTGACTCCACCATCTTTAAGAATCTCAGCAACCATCTTAAGTTCAGTTTGCTTTTTAATCAACTGACGACGTTGTAGTTCCTGGGACTTACCTTGTTCAATCAACGTTTTAATCTTCTCTGTCTCCTCAACAATAAGAGAATCATTAGAGTTGATAGATCCAATCTCCGTCAGAGTTTCAGCAACCCTCTTTTCATTCCATTCTACCTCTTTGAAGCACTCCCTAATTTTAGATTGTACTTCATTGATAGTATCAAGAATTTGTTTCCTCTCAGAAAGAACCTTATTGACTTCCTTCTGATCGTTAGAAAGTTTATCAAGTGCTTGCTTGAACTTTTCAATCTTACCAGTCGTTTCGGCAACCTTGGTCTCTTTAAGATCTTCACTGATCTCTTGATTACAAGTAGGGCAACTAGCGTTGTTGGTAAAGAACTTTTGCTCTTTCGTCAACTCCTTGATCTTACCACTAAAGGTAATGTCATACTCTCTGAGTTTATTGACCCTAGCATCAATATCAGAATACTTCTCAACCTCTTCGTTTAAATCATCCATTCTAGACATGTAACTTTCAACTTGTTCTTTCTTAAGTCGAATGTTTTCTTCTAGGACTGAGATGACATTCTCTTTCTCTTCTTTGTTCTGCTCACTCTGATCTTTGAGATTCTGAATGTACTTACGTTGTACATCCACTTTCTCTCTCAAGATTGAGACAGCATACTCAAGATCACTAACCTCTTCCTTTGCAATTTTAACTCTCTCTTTCAGAATCACATTCATAGTAGAAAAGATTCTGATGTCAAGGATGTCTTCGATGACTTCCCTTCGACCAGCAGCAGGTAACTGCATGAAAGGAACAAAAGTAGAAGAACCAAGAACAACAATCTGAGTAAATGATTTGTAGTTGAGTTTCAAAACATTTTGCTCTAACCACTTCTGCTGATCAACAGCAGCTGCAGTTTGATCCAAGATACTATCGTTCTTATAGATTTCAAAGATGGTGGGTTTCATGCCACGAACAACTTTCCAGTTGATGCTACCAATTTGAAATTCTATCTCAACTTTACAATCTCCATGATTGATTGTATTGACAAGTTGAGGTTTATTAATCTTTCGAAATGGTTTGTTGAAAAGACCAAAGCAGAGGGCATCCAGAATAGTGGATTTGCCTGCTCCATTTTCTCCAACGATGAGTGTCTTTTGATGAGTTGTTAAATCAATTTCAGTAAAGTTATTTCCTGTACTCAGGAAATTTTTCCATTTAATAGTTTTAAATTCAATCATCTACTTTGGGGGGAAATAAAATGTCATCAGGGGTGACTATGCAATATGCATAACCATGTTCTTCGCAAATCTCAATTGCTAAATCATCATCGACTTCAATTACAGTCATCTCAGGATAGTCATCTGCGAACAAAAGTTCAGAGTGCCTTTCAGCATCTTCCTCGTCTAGAAAAAGATACAGAACGTTAGTGTCCCCCACTTGGGGGGCATATGCTCCTTCGTTTTCTTTACCTTTAACTGTTAACAGATACATTATTCTACTTGAAGAGATTCAACGTATATTGAATTTATAATGTTTTTGAGATTGTCTTTTTCTTCGTAGTCAATTTCATCGATGTACTTTTCAAGGAATGAAAGAGTACCTTCAACTTCGATATCACCATTGGTTTGAATTTCCTCATGAGTATTGTCAATGATTTTTAATTCATGAATACCCACCTGATAGAGGCGTTCAACAAACATATCAAAGTCATAGTAGTTCTTTTTCTTCTCTACAATCAACTTGATAAACTTGTCCTTGTAATGCTCTCCACTGATCATAGCATAGTTTGTGGTCTCATCATTGTAAAAGATCTTCTCAAACATGTTGATCGGATTCTTAATGAATTGCAGTTTAGCAGTTTCAGTGTCAAACAAATGGAACCCACGAACATCTCCATAGTCATTCCAATACATTTGATATGGGTTACCCAAATAGTAAATGTTATCGGAGTGTGACCTGTGATGGAAGTGCCCAGAAAATACTTTCTTGAATTTAGAAAAGACATCACGACTCATGCCATGATCCATGTAGTATCCAACGTGTGCCTCAAACCCAGACAACTCAAGATGACCCATTGCAATTTTTGCTTTGGTGTTTGAGATCTCTTCAAAGGTTTCGGTCTCATTCTCAACGCAAATCCAAGGGACAAAGCAGATGTCCATACCACCAACATTAAGTGTTTGTGGATTAGTGATCTGAACAATATTAGGATACTCAGTCAATAACAGTTTAACTGCATTCAGGTCTAGAGTATTCTTGTAGTAAGAAGTGTGGTTACCAACCACTGTATATACAGCACAACCACGGTCAGCAAGTTTGCTGTAGTAGTTTTCCTTTGCCCAATCCAGTGACCAGAAATCAATTGACTTACGATTGTCAAAGGTATCTCCAAGATCGATGACAGTATCAATCTTATGCTTGTCTAGGGTTGGAAAGAAGACCTCATCATAAAATCTTTTCATGTAATCATGAAAGATCTGACTACCCTTCCTCATACCGAAGTGCTGGTCAGTGATAATCGCAACCTTCATTTCAACCCCTCATTTTTTGTTCAAGCGAATTTTTAATGCCGTCGTAATACACATCGTTGCCAAGTTCGTCAGCAGTGAATACCTCACTGTACCCTGACTTCTCGATCATCTTTTGTCTGATGTCAACTTGCTTCTTCTCCTTCTGGATTCTACGAAGAAAAGCGTAGTAGATGATCTGAGTAAAATAAGCGAAAGGGTTCTTTGACTTCTCGGGATCAAAGTTATCAATGTATGTAATGCAGTTTTCGATACCATCGCCAATCATGTCATCCTTGAACATGTAGTTGACGAAGTTTGGTTTGTAGGAAAGGTGGGTGGCAATCTTAAGGAAGCACCCTCCAATGTACTCACCGACAGGTGGTTTTGGATCGCCATTTTTTTGTGCTGCTTCTACTCGGTTCTTATACTGGATAATAGCGTGTAAGAAGTCCTTGTTGTTTACGTAATGTTCTTTTTGTTTTGACATTGAAACTAAATTGTCTTCTCATGACATTGTAGCACATAAAGGGGGGCTTGACAAGACCCCCGTATCTGTGTATAATAACTGGGTCAACAGTTCAGAGAAGCTTTAAGTACTTAAGATTCTTTATTATCTTTGATATCTTCTAAGAATACTTTCTCTAGTAACTCTCTAGCATCATCTATAGAGGATATCAATCCCATATCATTGTCTAATGGAATATGACCTCTAACTCTCTTTCTAGGAGTATGGGGTCTTTTTTTATTGTTAATGTTATCTAGTTTATCAAGACCTGATCTATAAAAGTTTATTACATGAGTTGGAACTTCAGTAATAGTTACTAGATCTTCACCTGAAATAGTGAATTGAGATCGATGAGACACTTTCATCCATGCTTTAAGTTTCATACCCTGAATTACTCCAGGGATATCAATCTCTTCTACCTCTATTGGATTTTCTATTACAAGAGTATCAGTTTCAGGATTGGCGATTTTTACATAGCATAAGATTTCTTCTCCAGTTTTAAATTTGATACTTGCGTAAAATGGTCCCATACTTAGTTCTTTAATTTAACGTTGATTATCTCATAATCAAAATTCTCTTGATTATAGATCTTTACTCTTTCAAAAAGATGGCGCAAAGTATAGTTTGGATTATTTGAATCTTTTGATGTGTCATCAGCAATGTCATAAAGAACTGCTGTATTTTTGTTTTCTCCTTTCCTTAATACCCTACCAATTGACTGGAGGTTTCTTACCCTGGATTTTGAAGGGGAAGCAAAAATAATGTTGTGTAAGTTCTTAATGTTGATGCCTGTGGAAAAAGTACCATAACTAGCGATGATGATTGCGTTGGACTCCTGCTCAGTGATTGCTCGGATTTCCTCTCGGTCCTTTACATCAATCCCACCGTGTACGAAGAATACTTTTCTTCCATCCTTTGCACTATTATTTATTAATTCATATAGTGGTTCACCATGGCGTTCAACATAGTTGAATAGTACCAAGGTGTTACCTGAAAGATCTAATGAAAGATTTTTGATAAAGTTGTTCCTTCTAGGATGTGAGACCAAATAATCAATCTCTTCATGATAACTGTCAAACTTGACATGGTTATGCCTCAGTGATATAATCTTGATCTTTAATCTAGAAAGATGCCCTTGTTTAATTAGCTCATTTGTGTTTGTGATCTTTTCGTGAGGACCGAACAAACCCTCTAGGACAAGTTTATTTGTCTTGCTACCGTCTAGGGTTCCAGTAAATCCAACACGATACTTGGCATGATGTAGTTTGGTAAGAATATCTGTCAAGGACTTTGCCTTAAAAAGATGCGCCTCGTCTCCGATAACAGCACTGAAGCATTCGAAATACTTCCTTTGCTGCTTATAGATTGACTGCCATGTAGTAATAGTTACTGGTTTTGGAGATACTTTCTCATGACCAGCATATACTTTATGACAAAACTCTTCGGCATCCCAACTATAAGATTCAAAATCCTTGTACATTTGTTCGACAAGGGAGGTGGTTGGAACCACAATCAAAATCTTCTGACCAGTTTCTTGAAGAAAACGGACAATAGAATAGATCATGAAGGACTTACCTGATCCCGTAGGAGATACGATCAGTTTCCTTCTCTTTCTCAGTGCTTCGTAAATTGCTTTGTACTGATAGTCCCTTGCCTTAATAGGTGAGAAACGTTTAGTAAATGATTTTACTCCATCAAAAGATACCAACTCATCTTCGGCATTGGGCATACCAAAGAAGTCGTTGTCTGCATATTCAAAACTATACTGACGCTCTTTGCAGAACTGTTCAATATACTCTCTCAACCCAGCATAGATTTCTCCTGTGCCAGGTGAGAATAATCTGATCTTTCCATCCCAATACTTCTGTCTGTAGGCAGGCATGAACTTTGCCCCCTCTACTTCAAAAGTAAAGTGATCAGATAACTCGTATGAAATATGGGGTGGTGTCTTTAGTTGAAGGTATACTTCATTTTTCTTTCGGATAATAACGTCACTCATCTATACCTCTAGAATATCTTAACCAATCAATCGCATTTTTAATTTGAAAAGAACGATTGTTAATATTATTTAGAATCTCTTTTACAGTGCTCTCTAACTTCTCATACAGATCTACCATTGCCCTTAATCTGATAATCTCATCATCGGCATTGATGTAGATTTGAACTTCTGTCTTCATGATCTTTTCATCAGGGGCATCCTCTTCCCTGCCCATATAATAACTATACTTCTGTTTGTATATTCTGTTGTACTCGTATTCTTTTTCTTTTTTCAGTAATTGAATTCTCAAATACTTGTCAATCCATTTAGAGTGAAGAATTGGAATGTTTCTTGCTGCTTCAAATAGGTCATCACCCATATCAGCATCTATTCTCCACTCATCAATAATCTGATTTTGTAAACTCATAATGTCAGTTGTTTGTCGTTTTTATCTAAAAGTTTAAAGTACGTGTACTTGAAGGTAATAGTTGCTCTTAAATACTCAATGTCGGTAACCTCAGTTGAGTATTCCATAGGAGTCAAACTTACAGGAAACGCATTATAAAAATGAGCTTTGGTTGAAATATTGAAATTACTATTTAAAATGTGCAAATCAATATCTACTTGATCTAAAAATTCATCAGATGATTTATCAATTTGATAATTTTTATCCTTCATCTCTTTAGCAAAATCTCTCCACTGAGTAGATTTCTGAGGATATGTCATACCAACCATCCAGTTGTGAATTAATGAATAGTTAGTACATGATTCATCAACTAAAAAAGTAACAGAAAGATCATCATAATTTAATTTGTCACCTGCCAGTTGAAAGTCATTGTATGGGGTTGCTTGCATAGGACCACCCATGCTGACACCAGGAAGATTTACACTGGTGCATTGAAATCCAATACTTTCAAATCCAGGTATTACTAATTTAAATCCCGATGGGGACAAAAAGTTTTCGTTACAGAGGGTCATTGATAGAATCCTTCACGTTTATATTTATAGGCATAAAAAAAGGACCCCCGAAGGGGTCCAGTAAACTCTGTGAATAGATCACATGAGGTTTGCAACAGATACACGTCTGTAGTAGACGTTTGCACCCAGGTTGGTGGAGTGCAGAGGATCGCTGTTGCTGAGTTGTGCAGCGCCTTGTGCGAATGGGTTCAGGACCATGCCATAGCGGGTCTTGAATCCGATACGTGGTTGGAAGTCATCCTGACCAACGCTACGTACCATCTGCAGAGGTACATATGGGCAGTAGAACATGCCAGCGTCATAAGGTGAAGTACCCTTATAACCGATGACATAGTACTGGTTACCCGACTGAGTACCTGTACCACCACGGGTGATGGTTGCATATGGGTCGATATAAACTCTGTAACGACCGTTCAGAACACCAGCGAAGGTGTTGCCAGTTTCGTCAACTGCGAGACGGTTGTTGCCTTCCAGAGCAGGGGTGTAATCAAGTACGCCTGCCATTGCCAGTGCCGAAGCAACGTCAGCAGAGCACATGATCATGTTGCCCTTTCCTCTACGAGTTTCGCGTGCGATTGCGTTCGCATCACGCTCGATTTGGAACAGAAGACCCTTGAACTTCTCAACCGACCAACGACCATTGGAGTCAACGTCCAGGTCGAAAGTACCAGCGGTAGCGGTGTCATGCTGAGCACCTGCCTTAGCGGACTTATAGATGGTACGAACTACTTCACGGTTGATTTCAGCAAGGATCTCAGAGGACAGAATGTTTGCCAGCTCTGACTCAGCATCAAGACCATGAATAGCACGAAGGTCTTGTGCGAGTTCGATGCTGTACTCTGCCTTCAGAGCACGTGACTTAGCGGTGACAGCAATCTTCTCGATGCTGAAACCCATTTCACGGAAGTCAGGAGTCGAACCATCGCTGTCCAGACCTTCCGAAACTTCGGTGCCCATTGCGGTGTCAACACCGTAGTTTGCCTGGTTGCCGCTGTCATTCAGAACAGCAGGGTTGTCACCAGTTACGGAAATAGTAGCAGCAGGATCAGTACCAGCAGCACCCGATTGACCTGTCTTAACTTCGTTGAAGAAGGTCTCGTTAGTAGCACCGCCACTCTGACCGTCATACTTAGCACGCATTGCGAAGATCAGTCCAGTAGGACCGTTCATTGGTTGAACGCCAGCGAGGTCATAAGCGACCAGGTTTGGCATTGAGCGTCTGATCAGCGAGATCAGAACGGGGTCGAAACCAGCAACAGGACCAGTTGCAGTAGCATCAGTACTGAAACCAGCAGCGCCTACGCCAGCAAGACCAGCAGTGTTTGAACCAGTGCTCATCGTAGGAACTGCTTCAGACAGAATCTGACGCTCCTCACGAATTACACGCTCTTGGTTTTCGAGCAGGATAGAAGTGACAGCTCTCTTGTAGTTATCTTCAATCTTAGGAAGATCACCGTGCTCAAGAACAGGTGCCCACTTCTCCTGGAGTTGTTGGGACATGCCTAACATTTGTTTTTCTCCTTAAAAAGTAGTAGTAGGTTTAATAATTATTTCCAACGGGAAATTGCCTGTACATAGGCAGCCATTGGACCCTCAGCGGGGGATGCAACTTCACCAGTTGCAATGTCTTCCTTCAGTTCAACCTTTGCTTTAGGGAAATAATTTTCCTTGATAGTTTCCAGTTTGGACTTAAAGGACTCTTCGGATTCAAACTCAACGCCTTCTGCAAGAGAAGCAAGCTTCTCTGCTTGGGTTTGAGCAAGACCCTTAGAAACTTCAGCAACAACCGATTCCTTTACAAAGGTCTTGATTGTGCCATTGAGTGACATGTTCTTTTCAATCTGCTCATTGAGCTTCTCTTCCATCTCATCTAGTTTGCTTGTCATCTCTTCGAGAACATCATATTTATCTTCAGGGAGTTGTACATTATTTTCTTCAAAAAGTGCCTTCATGCCAGACATGAAGGATTCTGCCATTTCAAGTTTGATGCCGTTGTGGAGTTCGATTTCATTCTCTTTCTTCCACTCTTCGGCAACATAAGTGAGGAACTTGTCCATCTTCTCAGCAAGTTCTGACTTAACAGTTTCAACTTGCTCAGAAAGACGTGCCTCAAATGCTTCTTCAATCTTCTTGGTCTCTTCAGCAAGTTTCGACTTGACTGCTGCTTCGAAGATTGTTCTTGTCTTTTCTTTGAACTCTTCAGAGAGTTCTTCGCCAGCGATCAGAGCATTAACATCCTCTTCAACACTGAACTCAGGAGTTTCGGAAACTACCTCTTCGGTGGTCTCTTCTTCTTCCTTCAGTTTGCCAGGTGCAGCATCGCCAGGTTTTGCATTCTTGGTAACATGACCATCGCTAACCTTTGATGTGCCCTTGTTGGCAATCTTGGAGGAATCGTTATCCTGCTTGTAATTCTGATTGGTAGGACCGCCAAGGTTATCCTTTGCGGTATCTTGGGGAGCAGGAATAGATGCAGCTTCCATGCCGTCTGCCTTTTTGGCACCATCAGTTGGCGCTTTTTCCTCAAGAGTTTCTTCTACGAAAGTTTCAAATTTTTGGTCAACTGATGCTGACATGTGCTATTCTCCTTTTAATATAAATCTGTTATATTCTAAACTTATTTATAAATTATAATCCCTTTAAGAACTGTTCAAACGCGGAAACTTTGCGCTCTTGAAGATTGTGCCAAGTTGCAGCGTCTAATCCTTTCTTAATTGAACTAATATGACGTTCTGTAAGAATGCCATTATTCCATACCCATTCCTTTCCTTCCATGATACCTTCAACGAAAGCATCGGGAGCAGAAGGATCTGCTACGATATCAGCAGCAGTTGCAAGCATGAAATCATCACGGACATAATTTACACCGCTTTTCTCTTGAAGTGAACCAACACCTCTAGAAGAAACGCCAAGTTTTACACCTTCATCGATTAATGATTTTGCAATCTTACCCATGGGTGTATCAAGAAGTTTTGCCTTACCGATGAAATTAGATCCTTCTTTTTGAAGGGAAATAATTTTGTGTGATACACGGTCAAGATTTACTGTAGGACCCTCGGGATGACCGAGTTCTCCTAAAGCACGATCTTTAGAAATGTAAGATTCGGTATATCTTTGAACTTCTTTTTCAAGAACGTTCATTGGATATACACGACCATTTCTGTTTTTGATATCCGATTGGAGAAAGATACCCTCAATGAAGTGATTCTTTTTAGAACCATTCTCTTCAATGAGAAACTCTACGCTCTCAATCTGTTCCGTGATCAGTTTCATCTTCTGTTTCTTCGGGTTCGGTTTCTAACTCTTTAAACAAACTTGCACCAACCTTTTCCTTTTCCAAGGTAAGGATTGATGCTGCTTTATTCATAATGATATCTTTCACGGCATCAGAAGCATCAGCAAGTTGATCCTTCATCACCATGTCAACAATTTTAGTGGGTTCCATAATTAACCTCGATACTATTTAGTGTTTGAATTTCCTGACGGTGCAGGAGGATTCTTCAAATTGTCCAAATTGACTTTTTGAGTTTCCATGTCAAGTTCAGCAGATTGCTTATCTTGAGCAACCTGATCAAGTGGATCAATCACTTGACCCGCCTTAATCTCATTATTTATCTGTTCTTTCATCTCCTCAATTTCTTGTTCAGTAAACTGAAGGAGCTGACGCATTACATATTCTTGTGAGAAATACTTACCAACATAGAGATCTAATTTATCCAGAACATCCATTTTGGTTTGAAGCATTTCTAAGTTTGCCATTTCAGCAAACTGATTATCATAAAGATAATCATACTGAACATGCTCTTTCATATCTTCCCAATCTTCTGGAGTAATAACTCCTTTCAGAATGAGTTGAGTTCTTAGTAAATCATTTAAAAGTTCAGAGAACTTTTTACGAAGACGACCTACAAATTTTGTGAATTTAATTTCATCTCTGTTGATCTCTTCTGATTTACCGAGATCAAATGACTTGTCGCTCTCCAATCTTGAAGGAGGAACGGCAAGTGCTTTATAGAGTTGAGTTTGGAAATACTTAATATCAGTAAGTTCTCCAAGGTTCTGACCACCAGGCAGTGTAGTAATTTCTGTACCACGACCACCTTCTCTACGAGGTAACCAGAAGTCCTCAAGCATACTCATATGCTTTTTGTCATCACGGATTTCACCAGTATTGGAATCATATACCATCTTATTTCTATAGCGTGACATTACATCACGCAGGTATTGTTCCGCTTTAATTTTTGGAAGATTGCCAACGTCAATATAGAAAATACGACGCTCTGGTGCTCTTGACAAACGGTAGATAACAATGCTATCCTCAAGCATTCTAAGTTGATTTAGATACTTGATTGCTTTATGCAGATAACTTAAGGTGATGTTTCTACCTTGATCTGTAATTCCAGATGCCACATGAGTGATGGCATCCTTTGCAATTTTAATTCCTTGATTAGTATTGTTTACACCTTTTGCATTGTAAACATAAAATTCGGTTACCTTACCGTAATCATATTTGTTAAACTGATCTGCATCAACTGGAGGTTTCTCTACCAGACGAACCTTTTTAATTTTAAGAGGATCAATGTAACGTAATTCTAATAACCCTTTGGAAGGATCTTCGAGATCAATAACTTTGTGATAGAATATTCTGCCATCGACGTACCAACGTCTAAAGATCTGATGTGCAGATTTATCAAAATCAAGAAGACGTTTGACGTGATCAAACTCTTCTCTCATTCGAGTTTTGATTGACTCTGATACTTCTAAGTTTGACAGTTCTAATTCTACTGGACTGTCGTCCTTATCAGTAACAATTGCTTCGTTTGTAATATCTTCGATAGCACTGTCAACTTCTGGTTGAAGCGCCATCTCTCTATAGCGACGGATTAAATTAATCTCGTCCCTTTTCTTAGTATCATCAAGATCTACATAATGACCAAACCATCCCCCGTATGGAGTGATGGTTGAAGTTGCATCGTTATCTGTAGGTGGAACAGGGGACGAAGCTGCCTTCGCCCCCTTCTTGAGATCCTCATCTTTTATTGAGAAACCAAATAGTTGCGCCATTCCAAATAAAAATTAACCGTTGTACTATTTAGTAAGGATCAAACGTTGCTTACATTCTGAGTGGAAAGTTCTTCGATAGAAGAAGCATTAGCACCAGCATCAAAGTATTGATATTGGAATTCAACATCAAACTCTTCGATAGCATCGTTGCTATCATATGCCAGGTTGATTGCACCTACGTTAGTTGGCCAAGCACCTACTAACTTGTATGCTCTCAGAGTCAAGTTTGGATCATCAGCAGTTCCAGCACCTGCTTCTTTTGACTTCTGTTCGATGACGATATCGGTGAAGTAGTTACCAACTAAGGAACCTTCTGAACCAAAATTCAGAGTACCGATGTTCTCGTCAACTTTGTTACCAGCATTGACCCACTTCTCAAATGCACTTCTCAGATCGAAATCTGCAGTGTTGTAGAAAGTTGCGGTCCATGCTTCGTAAGTTCTATCACCAGGAATCTTCAGGAAGCGTCCTCTAAAAGGAACTTCAATCAAACCCTGAGTGTGTGCAGGAAGTTGTGCGGTTCTGCAAAGAAATTCGGTCTTTTCCGAAAGTGCAGTTCCAGTTCCCACAATCGACTGTGGGAAATTAATTCTTACCTGATACAGGTTGGGGCGAACCCCACCTGCTAATCTTGTTTTGAAATCGTTAATGCGACGTGCCATTGTTTTAGTATCTCCTGTTTTTATTTATTTTAACCAAATCATCTAGCGATGATTTCAGAGAAATTGATACCAGTTCTAGTCGCCACGAATGTCAGGGTGATGTAGTTGATAGAACGTGCTGGTTGAATGTAAATTTCAGCTTGGAACTCATTGGCATCAATAACCGATGGTGTGTTATTTGTCTCATCACAAACAACTAAGAAGTCATAAATTCCTCTACGGGATTGTACATCACGGAGGAATGGTTCAACAATTCCTCTAAAGATGCTTCTCGTTGTTTCGTCGTTGATTTCAAAAAGTTGTGCCTTAGCAGCATCTTCAATTGCTTTTTCAACAACCAGGAACAGTTTGCGAACGTTAATTCTGTCGAATGCAGAAGGAGTTGCAAGTGCTGTCTTGTCACCGAAGAGAACTGCACCTTGTCCAGGGAATACTGCGATAGGGTTGATTCTATTTGAATAGAGTTCGTCTCTATCGGTCTTGCTTGGATTCCATGCGAGTTTTGCTACGTTACGGATAGCACCTCTGCTGAATCCTGCTGGTGAGAACCATGGTTCGTTATTGATTGCGGTTGAAGCAACCAGACCAGCAACGTCAGTATTACATGGGATGTAGCGATATCTATCGCTCCAGCGATCATAAACATACTTGTAGTTCGAATCAAGAACTAAGTATGAAGTGCTTGCTGCTTCAGCAAAGAAGGACTTGATATTAGAAACAATGTCGCTATTCTGAAGAACTGTTCCACTGCTGGAAATAATGTTTCCTTTGTATGGAGATGCAAATGCAATACAATCTTTTCTTTCAGCAGCAATAGAAGCAAGGTTGCTCATCTTTGCCTTAGTATCATTTTCAGTGCCAGCAGAAGGACCCATCAGCAGATAGTCGATGGTAATTGTTTCTACCTGTCTGAACAGATCGTAACCTGCATTAAGATCAGCAACTCCAACAGCATACTGCTCTCCATTGAGTGCATATGAAACGCCGTTTGCTAAAGCATATGAAACAGAACCCTTTGGTTTGAATGCTTCTGTTCTTTCTTGATACTCATAAACAGTATCACCGACATAAACATAAGCACTGGAATCAGAAACTACATCTTTATAGTAGTTGGTTCCACCTTGAGGACCTCTAGCATTTCTTGCTTTAGATGTATATGTAAAGCTTTCGAGGATAGTATCTTTTGCACCGCTGACTGAACCAGTGGTGTCAACAACTGCTACGTGAATGGCATCTCTTGCAGCATCACTTCCGTAAAAATCAATTGCATCTTGAGTTGATCTTGGGCGAGCAGCAATTGAATTCCAAGATACGCTTGATCCTTCATACAGTTTCTTTGAAGCGTACCATGCTTCACCGTTTGCAACTGATAAAACAGCAGTAGTAACTGAACCACTAGTAACACTATCACCTGCTGCAAATTCTTGTGCAGCACTTGGAGAAGGAAGATATGCATCGCTGTTTGCAGTATCAAGAAGAACTACATGCAACAGGACATTGCCAGATCCATTTGTGGTTACATCTAAAATCTCACCCTTCTTAGAACCGATCGCTACAGTACCGCCAACTGTAAAATCAGCTTCGGTAAATGCATTCTGACCAGTGAGAGGAGTCAGTTCGAGTGACTGCTGAGGACCAGCATCGATTGTGCAAATTCTAATTCCGTTGCCCCAAGTTCCAGCAGTTCTTGCAGCATAGATCCAACCATTGGTATTACCAGAGTAGGATGCTTCATATACTTCATTGTTTGCGATCTTGATTGGATCTGCAGCAATGGTTGCAGTAGCAGTTGCTGTTACGCCAGGAGCACCGATTACAACAGTGAGTCCAGTGAAATCTGAGTAGTTACCAAAGTTGGTTACTGAGATTCCAGTAGCAACCCCTGAACCGTTGATAGACAGAGTTCCTGAGAACGTTGGAGATGCAACACCACCAGAAACGTTAACATTGTAGGTTGCAGCAGGATCGTAGTTTGTACCACCTGAAGTCAGGGTAACTTCCAGACCTGTTGGAGCATCAATTGTGATGGTTGGTGCTGAGGTGTATCCAGTACCACCAGTGATTGTGATTGCTGTAATCACACCATTAACGATTGTTGGGGTAGTAACTACTCCAGTAGGATCTCCACCACCACCACTTACAGTGATTGTTGGTGCTGAAGAATAACCAGTACCACCGTCAGTAACAGTCAGAGTTCCAGTCAGTGCTCCAGCACTGAGGTTGGTTCCGTCTGCTTCTGCAGTTGCAGTGCTTCCTTGAGCAGCGGTTGCGATTGCAGTGAGACCAACAGGACCGATAGTTACTGATGGTGCTGACTGATACCCACTACCAGTATTGGTAAGAGTGACTGCAACTACTCTTCCGTTTGAATCCAAACTTGCAGTACCTGTTGCGGTGGTTCCACCAGCAGGAGGTGCAGAGAATGTTACGCTAGGAGCAGAGGTGTACTTACCATTTGTCGTTGAGTTGGTAATGGAAACAGCATCTACGCTATTACCAACTCTTGCTACTGAGTTCTTAAGCAGGGTGTCATCTACTCTAACTACGGAAAGAGTTCCACCATAGTTGAGGTAGTTAACTGCAGAAAGCCAGTATTCAGCGTTTGCTTCTGATGGTTCACCAAAAGTAGAAATAAGTTCTGCCTCAGAACCAATTGTTACTGGTGCTCCAAGTTCACCCTTGGGGAATGGTGCGACATATGCCGCAATATTTGCATTCGCAATACTCGCTCTACCATTTGTTAGATCCTTCTCCCTAACAATAACGCCAGGGGAGCGTAAAGTTGCCATCTGTATCTCCTAGAAATATATCATATTTTCTAAATCTATTTATTATTTTGACTCCTTCCAGGGGGGAAACAATGCATGAACACTCTACCAGTCAGGATATTCCCATCTACCAAAAATATTTGTAGTCATTTTATCTACGACCTTTTTTCTTGCATCAATAACTCGTTTTTTTGTGCATTGCTTACACTCATAAGAATACGCAGAAGGAAATCCTTTTTTATTTTTACGTATTAAGTAGAAGTCAGTAAGCAGATCTTTTTTAATATGGCATGTGCGACACATCCTTTCATTGAAGAGTAAATGAGTCAATTCAAACTCTTCATCAAAATCCATCATCTGTACTCCCACATATAATTTAAATCTCCATACTCACTGGTCTCTCCCATATAAGATCCACTTCCATTTTCAGCAATGTACCACACATTACCTTCAGTATCAATGGATTCATAATCAGTCAGACCATCGTCAATAAAACCGAAGGGTGCCATGTCCTGATCAATCTGGTTTTTTTGCTCTTCATATAATCTCTTACGAACATCATTGTCCGTCATCTCTTTGAAATAGTCCTGAGCAACTAACCATGCAAAGATAACCAGACACATTGCAAGGTCATCATTACATCCTTCTTCTGCCTCAAAGGATTGTTTCTTTTGAATAAAGGTAGTCAATTCTGAAATAATATCATAATCATTGACAAGCAGTTTGTCTGCTTCAATCAACTGCTTTAAGTTAGAACAACCAATCTTCTTAACTGTTGTACTGGTTTTAACTCCAAGTTGCGTTTTAGATCCAGAGAATCCTTGACCAACTAATTGACCAGCACGACCTCTCATAGCACACATGAGAAGATTCTCATTCTCAAGATCGTACTGTAGAATAGATGCAACCTGATCACCAATGTCATTGACTTCAACAAGGATAAATGCTTTATTATAGCTGACTGCAACCTGATGAATAATATTTGGGAACAACATCGGTTTGATATCATTGTTCCTGTAGACACCTACAACTTTATATGGTACAGTAGTAATATCATATAGAATAAAAGCAGAGTAATCGTTATTAGTTCCACGAGATACGTCAACAGTCATGAGATACTCATGCTCTGGAATTGGATTCTCATATATCTTCAACCCCTTATTACTTGACAGAGGTTCATCATATGACATTGATCTCAACTTTGCAGCAGAAATTAGAGTGTCAACCGATCCTAAGAACTCACACTCAAACTCTTGTGTAAACTGTCTTAGTGATGTGTTGGCAATCGTTTGCTCTTTCCATTTCTCATCCCTTCCTGGGACTTGAGACCAATGGACTTCTGTTGTGACATATTCGTTTCTACCAAGTTCGGCATCATGCCATAACTTGTAGAACATGTTCATCCCGTTTGGCGTTGAGATGATGATGACTTTTGTGCTTTTACCAGAAGAAATAGTAGGATAAACAGAGGAAAAGAATTGCTCTGCAATATGGTTTGGAATGAACGCAAATTCATCGAGGAAGATGATGTTAAACGACATGCCTCGGACAGCAGACGCAGATGTAGAAGATGCCAATATCTTACTGCCATTTTCAAGCTCCATAGATCCTTTGTTCCATGCAATGATACCCTGCTGCAACCACGTTGGCAAGTTTTCGTAAGCAAGTTGTAACCTTCCGAGAAGTTCCCTTGCAGTCGGTGCTTTGTTTGCTAGGATACCAATGTTAACGTTGTCATTGAACAACGCATAATGCATAAGATATGCCACAACAGTAGTTGACTTACCTGTTTGTCGTGGTAACTTTGCAATATTAAATCTGTTATTGTGGAAGCGGCGAACCATGTCTTCCTGAAAATCATATAGTTTGAAGGGTACTAGACCTTCATCAAGAGAAACAATTTTGCAATAGTTTCTAGCAAAGTAGACAGGATCTGCTTTGCACTTTAAGTATTCTTTAATTTGATCTTGGGTAAAGTTGATGGGTACACCAACTTTCTTTAGATTGGGGTTACCAAGATAAATTTCAGTTTGCTTTAATTTAGTCATTTACATCACCCACTTCTTCTCTGGACATGGCAAAGGAGTAACAACTTTTAATGGCATAAAACATCCACAAACACTACACATCTGTGTAGCAGAAATGAATTTATCACAAGACCTACAAATCTCTAATTTTTTATTAGGAGGTGTAAATTCTACCTTTTTCGGTTTTGATCTGTTTAAATAATCTGATATATTCATGACCACTTTGGTGGATTATGTGGGCACTTCATCCCAGGCAATAAAGTTTTAAGTGGCATAAAGCAACCACAAATTTTACATTGCTTTGTAGTTGATTTAAAGTATTCGCACTCTTGGCAAATTTTATACTTCTCGTCAGATGTCATAATAAGAATAATCTTTTAATTATTTATGATCTAAAGGATCACTATCCATTAGATCTCCTAATCTCCTTTCCCAAGTGTCCCCACTGGTTGAACCTTTGCAGGGATTGATACAGGTATCATCTCCAAACTTATTACAAACTAATCCTGCAAGATCATGTGGGTCTCCAACCTTTTGAGTTCCAGACCAGTAATGTTGTCCTCCAATCCAAGTTGCCCCACACTTAGGACATATTTTGGTATCCATGAGAATACTCCGAAAGAGAATATTCTATTTAGAAAAACGGTATCATGATGTAACAATACTTACTTAATTTATGTTAAGTGTCAGCAATCCCACGCACGAAGGGATTTATTGATCCTTGAATCTGGATCTCTTGCGGTCTTCTTACTTGTAAGTTTTTTCTTCATGCCACGCATCCGAGCACAGAAGGACTTTCTTCTCTTGTTGCCCTTCTCCTTGCTGGGTGCTTTCAAGTCGCTCCCAGGGTTCTCCCTCTCGTAGGACTTCCTGCCCTTCTCGTTGAGACCACCTTCTTTGTTCTGACCAGATTTCTTTGTCCATGCTGCACCTTCTTCTAAGTTACAAAATTCTTTAAATGTTAACATCTTAGTATTCTTCGATAATTATGTTAAGTTCTATCTTTGCTCTAACCAGTTCAACACTGCTACTGCTGCTTTGTTGGTGTTTGGTGAAGCACAAACAAGAGTATAGATATCACTAACAGTTCCAAGAGCACTTCTACCAATCTGTAGAGATGCTTTTGTATCAAGTTCGATCAAACTTGAACCACCACCAATCGTAAATCCACCAACAAGATTATTGCCACCTGTATACGCAGTAGCACTAATATCATATTGAGTAATAACATTTGCATCTGTAGGATTAGTCCAAACTGCTCCAGTCAGGGTTGCATTCTCTACCAATCTCCAAAACACATTAGTATTATCGTTAGTTGCTACCTGAAGTGATCTAGGCAAAGCAACACCTTGAAGTGCAGTTGGTTTCAATCTAATACTCATTACTGGATAGAAAGTGTTTGCGTTAGTCAAAGTTGTCCCAGTAATAGCATTACCACGACTGACAAGAGTTCCTAGTTTCTCTGGCTCACCTTCTTGGGTGAGAGAGTTGGACCCCTGATGAAGATAATGTGTGCCAGCAGCACCAGTTACGTTCTCAAGTTCTAAACGAATTGGTAAGAATGGAGTAGCACACCAAACAGCATCAATAACGTTAGCATTTTTGAATTTGTGAATGGTGTGAGTTTCTCCACCAATCGTATAACTAAAACTTACATCACCAGATCCATACCACTCATAGTCAATATTAACTAATTGTTGTGCTGTTGGATTGGCTGTAATCTGACTAGGACCAGTCCCATCTAACTTGTCTCCATTCCAATCTTCTCTGGGAATTCTTCTTTCTACTAAACTACCAGATGCACTACTACGAATGACACAATAGTAGTTGGTGCCATCGTCTTCAAAGAATACTCCATCAGTTTCGTTGAATATACCAAACCTTCTGCAAATACCTGCTACTGGTGCTTCCAAACGAATACCAAATGAGCACTGTGCTGCTCTACCAGGAATGTATCTCATTACTGTTCTGGTCTGTCTGATGATCTTATCACCAGCAGTGCCACCAACAGACATAATAACGTTTGATGTTGCAGCACTATGAGTTCCTGATGCTGTGCCGTAAGTTACCTCATCCCAAACATCAGTTTCTTTTCCGTACTGGAAAGTGTTGAAGAATACTGTTTGGAATGGAGATGTTTTAAATCTACTCTTTGAAGTAAATTGAGGTCTCCAATCCGATTGTTCACCCCAGTGGTCAGCAAGGTTTACAACTTCAAATAGTGACGTGCCGTGATGTAAGTATTCTTGTGTGTTCTTATTCCACTGTGCCATGTCTTATCAAGCGAGGTATGCTACGGGTGTTGCCCAAACTTCAGCAGTTGCACCTGTGGTTGCTTGGAGAGTTTCGTCGTACTCTTTTTTAATTAGTACTCTTTCTCCAGCAGCA
>Ga0070754_10000854_pt1 | contig 26372 bp, 27 predicted proteins | sample VirMetDEL_Sep_01_FD_75181 | JGI IMG/M metagenome (GOLD analysis project Ga0070754, IMG submission 75181) | Aqueous microbial communities from the Delaware River and Bay under freshwater to marine salinity gradient to study organic matter... | ecosystem: Environmental > Aquatic > Marine >...
AAGATCAAATCACTGCTCAGGACTTTTGTGCTATGACTCCTGTAAACAAGGCTGATGTCTTGGATTATTTAGAGTCTAAAGTTAAAAGCCGTAAAGAGGTTTTAGATGGTGCTGAACAGCCTTTAGTTTTCAAAAATACGTATTACAAACTTACTTACGAGGATGCTGTACGTAATCTTGAAACTATCCAGAGGGTACTAAGAACTGATAGCTCTAATAACTTAGTAGCTTAGGTACTTATCCGGAATTATTAATATAGGGGGAACTTCCCCTTATATTTTTAACATAAAATATACATATGAACAAAGAAAATTATAATACTTCAATGATGATACTATTATCATTAACTTTAGCTTGGGTAACTATTGTAGTTATGATAGCTAATGATTTTGAATATAATAGGTTTAAAAAAGGTGTAGTATATTACCCGGATATAATTAGTTATGAGGTTTTTGAAGTAAATAATACTTTAAATGTTATACTACCTCCTTTATATATAATTACAGTTAAATAAACATTTTTTTTACACTCAAAATTTTAAAAATTATGCAAAAGTATGATGCTGAAAAATTAAATTTAGCAGCTTTGAAATGGATTATTGAAAATAAATCTAATTTATTAGAGAAACCTACAATAAAAAGTATGCAAAAAAAGATAAAAGAAAGTATACATGAATTAGAAGGAATTAGTAGAACACCTTCTGAAGAAAAAACCCTTAGTACACTATATCAAGTACAAGAATTAATTGATGAGAAAGTTACAAGACTATATGAAGAATTAAGTAAATACAAGGGTGATGAAGATTATAGTAAAAAAGAAGAAATGTTCACTCAGCTTTTAATGATTATAAGCTTTACTGTTTTAGGCTCTAAAGAACTTAAAATTATACCTAAAAATCCCTATTTATTGGCGGTGTATATAGAGCACATAATTGCTAAAGATAATAGTCAAACATCCTATTTTTTATCTATAATTTCTAAATATTCTGAAGATGAAGAAAAAAATGCATTATTAGAATCTCTAAAATTATTAGATTTACCAGAAGTAGAAAGTATCAAATATACTGAGTTTGATAGTATACAAGAAGCTATATCAAAAAGTACAGCCAATTTAGATTATGAGGCTGTTATGAAATATAAAAACGATTTATCATTAGAGATAGTTGAAAAAAGTGACAGATTTAAAGAAGCATTAAGCTTCCTTGGGTATGTTAAATTGGAACAAAGTGGAATTTTTTAATCTTAAAAAAAATTAAACATGGAAAATGTTGAAGAAAAAATTGTCTTAAGGGATGTTAAAAGTCATTGTTTTGATAAAAGCAAGAAAAAAGTCAAAGTAAGGTCTTTATTGCGTTTTAAAAATGTAAAGAAGACTGAAAAAGGTGTTGAAATGGACATAGCTTTTAGTTTAGCTAAAAGAAATTTCAATCATGAAAAAAGAGAAGACATTGAAAGAGTGTCTAATATTTTAGAAGAACGCATAAATAAACGTCCTATAGAATTACGTGTTAGTGGAGAAAATATAAGAAGTGCTGTAAATGTAGCAAAGAATGTTGTACATCGGTATATGGAAGAGGTATCATATAAAAGAACTCAAGATATTAAAAATGAAACACTAAAATATCATATACATGGAAATTCAAATAGAGTTTGATCATAATGATCCAAATTTATCAGGGGCATTAGGTATAATTAAAAAAGATTTCCAAATTAGCAATATAATAAATAATCTAAAATATAGAAAACAATGCAATAATGAAAATGTTCAACCGAATATTTTATTTGAAATACTTACTTTAACAGGTAAGGCTGAAACATTGCAAGAAACTATATACATGCTTACGCATTTAAATGATTATATAGAAGCTAGAGAAGTCTATGGTGAGCAAAAAGCTAGAAATCCTGTAAGTGATGCACTATATCACGCACTAAAGGTTAATTATGATATAAATTCATTTATAGCAACTTCTATTTCAGATAAAACTTACGCAGAATATTCAAAACACGAATCTTTTGGAAATAAAAATTCTGTACAAGTGCAGGATTCTGAAGTTCTTAAAGATTTAGTAAACATCTTTGGATTAAGTAAAGAAAAATCTAAAAAGATAATTCTTTTTCTAGAATCTATGAGACGTTCTACAAAAAAAGAATATGATAGTAGGTCAAAAGAAATAGAAGCAGTTATAGAATTTGTGGATAATTATCCTGAATTATATTTTGCTTTTGCTGTACTGGGTAGATTTATTGATAAACAAAAAAGATAAAATGCAAGAAATAAAAATTGATTTATACGAGGATGATATCCTCAAAGCTTTTGGTTTGGAAAATAAAGAATTTTTAGAATTCTTTGTTAACAAAATCATAAGAAAAACAGATACTGAAAAAGAAACTTTAAAAGAAGATTCTAAACTAGTACAAAATAACGTATTGATGCAAAAAATTATAGAAGCATCAGATTTACCTACTATAATAAAAGATTCTGCAGATCCTGAAGAGGTAAAAAAGTTAATCTTAACTTTTATGCTTGCAGGTGCATTATTAGACTCTAAAAGCTTGTTTATAGAAAAAGAACAAAGTGATATGGAAAATGCCGCAGATTCTCTCTCAAATCTTTTATAAAAAAAATCAAAAACATGAGTACAGAAAATTCTACAGCAGTAGAAAAAGTTGAAGATGCTAAAACAGCAGAAGCTACTACATCAGTAGCAAAAGTAAAGAGTGTTGTAAACCCTAAAACTATTAGAAAAGCTTTAGGTGATAAGTTTATTATGGCAAATAGTATTGCTGATATCTTATCTATTGGTTACAATATAAGCCATAATGTTATTTTGTGGGGCCCTGGTGGTCATGGGAAGTCAGAAATGACTGAATTATTCTTTAATACAATAGGTATTGAACCATTTGTTCAAGCTCTTGGAGAAGGATCTACAGAAGATTTGATTCTAGGCGGTTTAAATATGAAAGAATTCCAGGAAAGTGGAAAAATCTACTATAACGTAGAAAACTCTTTCATGAATCATGAATATGTTGTATTTGAAGAATTATTGGATTGTCCGGCTAATGTTCTTTTACGTTTAAAGGATATTTTAACTTCTGGAGTATTTCGTAATGGAAGCCAGCAATTCAATATTAAAACTAAATTTATTGTATGTCTTACTAACAGATCTCGTGAAGAAGTATCTGAAGATAGCAGTATACAAGCTTTAATGGAAAGATTCCCTATGGAATATGAAGTTAAGTGGAATGGTTATAACGAAGATGCTTATAATAGCCTATACAAGAAAGTATTTAATCTTGATCAAAATGAATTACTTAATTCCGGTTTAAATTTAGTTAGTATTGCGGCAGTAGCCTCAAATGCAACACTAAAGAAAACTATAAGTCCTAGGACTATGGTTTATGCTGGACAAATGTATCAACATACAGGTAATTTAGCTGATTTGAAATATTTTTCAGGTTTTTGCAATGCTGGTATAAAAGAAGCAGAAACTCAAATTAAGCATTTAGAAGATATCAGAGCTGATTATGAAATCATAAAAGAAAGTGAGAAAGTAGTAGATTATTATTCTTCTAAAGAAAATACTGCTAAATTCTTAAGCAAATCTAGTAAAGAACAAACTGCTATTCTTTTAGATTTTGAAAAGCAAATAAAAATCTTTACCCATGCAACTTGTACAGACCAGAATTCTGTTTACAAGAAAAAGGTAGTAGATAAAATGAATAATGTTTATAAAACACTAGAATCTTTACAGGAAAGATCTAATAAGATGTCTAATAAGACTAATGAATAATTTTTTTTAATTTAAATTCTTTTCATGTTTGGAACAAAAGAAAAAAAACCATTACCTTCTCCTTTTAAATTAGAGGATGTATTGTATAAGTTTGAGTATTATGGAGATGACATAGGTAATCTATTCACCAAAACAGAAGAGACGGTATACCCTTTAAAAATAGGGTATACTCTTTATTCTCTTAGATCTTTCTTTAATAAGATTACGGCACAAACGTATAATTATGATAGAGAGGTTAAGAATGGTAGTAAGATGTCTTATGACACTCACATAAAGAACTCTAGCGAGGTAACAAAAATTATAAATGCTATACCAATTAATCTTATTAACGAGGTATATAATATATTTACTCACGAATTATTTGATAAAAGACGTGAAGATGCTTTACACATAGATATGGAAAATCTTTCTCCGGAAGATAAGGAATTTATAAATTTCTTAATGACTGTGGATTACAATAAATTTCCAGGAACACCTCTGCATAAAGCAGTTATGGTTTCTTTTGTAATTACTAAAAACTCTATAGCATCCGGTAAAGGAGAAGAGGGGGAAGGCCAAGGCCAAGGTGCAGGCGGAGAAGATGGTGAAAATGGTGAAGAAGAAGGTGAAGGCGAAGGAAAATCTAAATCACCTTTAGAAGACTTGGGTTTATCCCATTCAAATGTACAGCAAATGGCTGAAGATGTAGAATTATTAGAAAAAATAAAACCTAATAGTTTTACAGATAAAACCTTGGGTATTAATCAAGATGTACCTGGAAGTTATTTAAATTCTCTTTTAGATAGAGAAACTAATGAAATATTAAATGTAGAAAATACTGTAGATTCTATAGAACAATGGAATATTAAAAATAAAAGGAAATTTACAGCAAATAATAAGTCTAAAAAGAAAAGACTTATGCAAATGTCAAATATTGAACAGATAAGTAAAGTCCCTCTAATTAGTCATACAGATCCTTTATTTCAATATAAATTAGTTACTAATCAATTGAAGTATAAAGATAGGTATGTTGTAGATGATGAGAAACAGTTATCTATTGTACTAATAGACGATTCTGGTTCTATGTCTAGCAGTAATAAACTCTTATGGAGAAATACAATTCTACATAACAGATTAAATTCTGTTGCAGAAGGAGAGTCTGATTTATTATTATATTACTATGAAGTAGATATTCATAGAGAATATGTAATAACTAAAGATTCTGCAACTAAACCAGAAGAATATTTTAATAAATTAAAAAAACATAGTCCTAGGGGTGGAGGTACAAACATCCAACACTCCCTAACACAGGCTATGGAAAAAGCAGAAAAATATCTTAAAAAGCACAAGAAGATTTCACATGATCTTCCTGTGAACATAATTATTGTTTGTGATGGCCAAGATACTTTTTATACTACAAAAGCTATAGAAACTCATAAAAAAGTCTGTAAAGAGACTAATATGAAATTTATAGTTAATGGTGTAATTATTGGCACTAAACATGATCAATTGAAAAAATTTTGCGAATATACTAAAGGAAAATTTATTTATAGATGAAAGAAATTAGCGAAAGAAATTTACATAGTTTAAGTAATACTATATTAGAAATTATAAATAATAAAGATGTTAATAATTCATCTGAATTTTTTAACCAATTAGTTGAAAAAATAGTTATGGAAGGTTCTGTTAAAGAAGCTTTACAAATTCTTGAGGACGAAACTATTCAAAATAAAAGGCTTAATAAAACTTTACTAAATATTGTTTTTTCGGATGTAGAATCTTTAGATGCTGCTCCGAAAGCACGGATAAGTAAAGAAATAGCAAAGTATAACAATAGCCAAGAAGTGATAGATATACTTTTAAGATTTTATGCTAATTACAAAGAGAAGAAAACTTCTTCAGTAATTCAGGAAATTAAAAGTGTATATACTCCTTCTATTGATTATCACCCTCATATTATACAAAAGTTAAAATCCAAAAATATTTTAGAAAATAATTTGGTAAATCCAAATATTTTAGATACCTTTGAGATTGGAGCTGTTGTATCTGCTTTAGGGAAAAAAAGAAATGATGGTCAAATAGGAGCTATAGAACTTATTATGGCAAGAGCATTAAATAAAATATTTAAAGATGCTATAAAACCAAAACTATTTGGACATTTTATGTATGATATACAAACCCAATTATATAGCTTAAATTTCAAAGTAAACGTTTTAGACGATTTTAAGCATACAAAACCTTATATTAGGTCAGAAGTAGGTACATTATACGGAGCAATAGGTATGGCTTTTCCGGCGGAAGATCCAGAAAAAGAAATAAGTAAAGATTTCTTATCGTTACATAAAATTATAAAAGATTATGTATGTTCTTAGAGACAAAAAAACAAATAAGCCACTATATTTATCCCATACCCAGGAGGGTTTAAAGTGGGCTACAGATAGCAGAGGTAAATTAATTTACTTTAACAAAGCTAAAATTTCAAAAGAGAAAGAAAAAATATCTTTTTCTGGGGATTTATCTATTAATCCTAACGTTTATATAAGTAAATATAAAAAACTTTCTCATAGAAAGGAATATCTTAATAGTATAGAAGATAAATTTTACAACATTGCCCAGAAACATTATGTCTAAAGGCCAAATAGTTGATTTATATATAGATCAAGAAAATGTAAAATGTGTAGGGAAGGGCCGTTTACTTGAATGTAAAGGCTCTAACCTGCCTTTTATACTAAAAGAGCCTATTATATATAACACAGAAAGTTGGTTAGTAGAAATAGTTGAAAGTGATGTTTATCCAAAAGGATTTAAAAAAATATTTAAAATAAGATATATACAATCATTAACTAAAGTTGCTAATGAAAATAAGAAAGAAGAAATATCAGAAATTGAAGATAATTTTAGTATAATGAAAATAGATACTTCTTTTTGGAATAAGAAAGTTGATGGTAGTGAACTATTAAATGACGCGTTTTGAGTAAAGAAGAGTTTTATTATGAAAGATATTTAGTTGAACAAGCGTATCTTACAAGCGAAAAAGATAATCAAGCAAGATTAGAATATTTAGAATTAAAAAAAATTGGTAAAAGTGGGGATATACGAGAAACCAAAATTAATATTCGCAAAAAATTGTCCACAAGTGGAATTTCAGACAAAATTCCTAACATTCCTAAACAGCTATGATATAACAATAGAAGAATATCTTTATTGTTACTATATATATCATAAATTACCTATAGGTGAATTGCCTGTAAGTGATATAGAAGTTGTTAGTAAAAAAGTAGAAGAAAGAGGACTAAGTAATTATTTAGATATTTTATTTAAAGATGAATTAGAGTGGGTAGAATTATGGCAAAAATTATGGCCAGAAGGTGTAAAACAAAATGGAGTGTATTTACGCTCTACTTTGCCAGCACTTAAAAAGAAATTTAAAAGTTTCTTAAAAAAGTATGATGTTTCAAAAGAAACAATAATACAAGCAACTAAATATTATTTAGAAGAGCAAAAAAAAGATGGATATAAATACACATCTTTAGCCCATAATTTTATAGAAAAAGACGGTATAAGTAATTTAGGTGCTTTATGTCAAAATCCAGAAATAGCAAATTATTCTAGTAACTGGGTAGATAGAGCATAATGTCAGATACTTTATATTCAAGGGTATTAAACCAAATAAAGGAAAATAAAGAAGCTAGGGATAGGGGTGAGATAGTAAATATACCATTACCTTTCCCTAGACTTTCTAAATATTTACCTGGTTTTCAAAAAGGAAGATACATAGGTGTAACTGCTAATCAAAAAGTAGGTAAAACTAAAATAACTGATTTTTTATTTTTATATAACACGTATAAGTTTTATTTAAAAAATAAAGATAAGATGTCTTTAAAAATATTTTATTTTTGTTTAGAAGAATCTAAAGAAAAAAAGATGTATGAAGTAATGTCTTATACTTTATTTGAAAAATTTGGTTTAAAGGTTTCTCCAGATGAGTTAGATTCACAGTTTAACGATAGACCATCTTTAAGCCAAGATATTATTGAGAAATTAGAAAGTCTTGGATCTTATTTTTCTGAATTCCAGGAAGTAATAGAGTTTATAGATGATATACGTAATCCTTTTGGCATATATTCTAGAGTTAGAGCTTATGCAGATCAAAATGGAACATATACCTATAAAACTATAGAAAAGAAAGAAGGCAATACAGTTAAGAAAGAACAAATAGAAGATTATTACACTCCTAATCATCCTAATGAATATGTATTTATAATTACAGACCATATAAGTTTGTTAACACCAGAAAAAAGTCAAGGATATGAAGTTAGAAAAGCTATGGAAGTTTTTTCTAGGAAATATTGTATGAAAATGAGGGATAGATGGAAGTATATTGTAGTTAATGTTCACCAACAAGCACAAGCAACTGAAGGTGTACAAAATAAAAAAGCTAACAAATTACAACCATCTGTAGATGGCTTAGGTGAAAATAAGACTTTAGGTAGGGATTATGATCTTTTATTAGGCCTATTTTCTCCCCATAGACACGAGATAACTACTTACGAGGGTTATCCTATCAATGAAGGGGGAAGAGGCTTTAGAGACAAATACAGGGAATTTTCAGTAATAGCTAATAGAAGGGGTCCGGCTATAAGCACAGACTTACTAATGTTAGCAGAAGTTAATGCTTTTAAGGAATTACCAGCAATAGGTACAAAAGAATTAACGAATTTATTACTTAAATATGGGGTATAACCTACTGATTTTAGGGCAACCGGGTAGAGGTAAAACTACTTCTATCAGAACTCTTCCGCCCGAAGAGACTTTTATTATTAATGTTGAAGGTAAACACCTTACTTGGCCAAAATGGAAGCAACAGTATACTAAACTTACTGCTGAAGGCGGTAATTTAGCTACTATACACAAGGCTTCAGATATTTTAAAAACTATAAAGCACATAAGCGATAATAGGCCAGAAATTAAAACTATTGTTATTGATGATTTTACATATGTCTTTGTAGAGCAATTTATGCTAAAGGCTTTAGAAAAAGGTTATGATAAATATAACGAAATTGGAAAAGATGCTTGGGAATTATTAAAAGTATACAAGCATGTTAGGGAAGATTTATGTATCGTTTACACTATGCATATAGAAGAATCTAATGATGTAGAAGGTGCTAAGACACTGAAAGCTAAAACACTGGGAAAGATGATTGATAATTATATTACAGTTGAAGGCTTATTTAGTGTAGTACTATATGCTGATATAGAAAAAGTAAAAAAAGATAATAAGATCAGCAATAATTATATATTTATGACTCAAAGTAATGGGTTAACTACTGCCAAATCACCTATGGGTATGTTTGAAAGTGATGTTATACCCAATGATTTAAATGAAGTCATTAAAGTAATGAAGGAATACAATGTTTAAAAAAAATAAATTTATTTAATTACATGTTTGGAACTAAAGATGTTGAAGAAAGTGCGTTTACTCCTAAATGGATTACGCCAGGTGTACATGAAGTGGTTATTGATTCTATCCAAGGTATAGAAGCTGATAAAGCTTATATTGAATTTAAGTTTAGACTTCCAGAAGGGGATAATAAGGATACAAGTTCTCAAAGACTATATATCCACACTCCTAAGTCGTTTAGACTTAATATGAGTAGAATTAAATATATCGCTAAGCATGTTGTAAAAGAGGTAGAAATTGATAGTTGTGAAAGTTCTTCTGTAATGGAGTATGGTGAGCAATTAGATTCATTAATGGGGGGTAAAACTCTTCGTATGAAATTTAATGGTGAGCAGTACGTAAAAGACGGAGAAGTCAAAACTAGAGCAGTTCTTCCATTAAATAACTTTTGTGAAGCTTTAGAAGCTACAGCAGAATATGCCGTAGTACCTAAAGAAGCTTCTACATTAGTTTATGATGTGAACAAAGACTTGAAAAAAGTTGCTGTTCCTGAAGGAATGCCTGTATCTCAAGAAAAGAGTGATGATTTGCCTTTTTAGTAATAAGTAGTTTATGTATTAAGAGAGGGGGGTATCCCCCTCTTATTTTAACAAAAAAAATAAAACTAATGAGGACATTAAAATTTAACGTTAATTACACTGAAAAAATAAGTATAAGTAGTTCAGGTATAAACTATTACATAAGTAAACCAATACCTTTCCCACTTTACGATTTAATTAAAAATAATTTTAAAGAAGTAATAGATTATTTAGGTTTAGAAGAATTTAGTGATTATCTTATAGAAATTAAAGATTATGATACTTCTAGAGAAATAGTAAAAGGAAAAGGAAGCCCAGAAGAAAGAGGAGAAATTGCTAACGCTAGTTATGTACCGCGTTATAAACGAAAATTATATATTCAAGTGAGTCATAAAGATTTAAGTAAATATGACGATATACAATTTATAGTTGAAAAAATAAAATATTTAAATCTAAGCCTACAAAAAATATTTTTAGAACAAAAATTGAACATATTAAAAAAACGAGCATGTGCTAAAAATATGAGTACACTAGGAATTTCAGAATATTCTAATGTTAGTGTATCCTATGGAGGGGGTGCTATACCTAAACTTACTGTAATAGAACCAAAACCTATATCTATGAAAAAAATAGAAAAACTTTCAATATGAGCAGATTACAAAAAAACAAAATAAAATTATTCTGTCAAAACTATCAAGAATATAAAAAACTAAAAAAAGATGATGATAAAGAAATACTTTTTAGGTTAAATATTGAAACAGGTTATTCTGATGTATGCATAGGTTTTGCTCAAATGGGTGAAAATTTAATTAATCTAGATGATGAGGACTTGGAATATTTATATAACAAATACTCTAAACAACTTGAAAAAGAAATGAAAGATGAAATTACCCGTATCAAAGAAGAGTATGGTAGAGTGCAAAAAAAACAATAACATGAAAGAATACAGATTAATCCAAAAATATCCTTCTCTTCCTAAAGATTGGGAAGAAGGTATGATAGTTGGGGTTGGTGATTCAACTAACAGTTACTCCCCTTGCCATTCAAAATACTCTGATTATTATGTCCCTGAAAAGGAAATAAAGGATACTAAATATTGGGAACAAGCTATTGAAGATGATTATGAGATATTATCTATTTTAGGTGGAGTTACCCAATCTTTTTATATTTTAGATAAAGAAACAGGATTATATGTGAATAAAGCAGAATATGCAAAATTCACTATTAGTGAACTATTAAGACAAGATTGTACAATACATTCAGTCAAAAGATTATCTGACGGTGAAATATTTACTGTTGGAGATAAAGTCCAACTAATACCTGGAGATTGGAAAGACCAAAATACAATTTTATCCAAAATAGAGATAAAAGATAATGTAGTAGTATTCGAAATTACTCAAGAAAAATATAAAAGTAAATATTCTCAAGGAATTCAAGATTGGAGAAAAACTAAAAAATCATTATTCACAACTGAAGACGGTGTAAACATATTTGAAGATGATAAATGTTGGGTAGTTAGTAAAAATAATTATCTATTAGTTGAGTATAGAATAAACAATCTTGACATTTTTTATAGGCCTAGAGACAATTGGTATTTTTCAACCAAAGAAGCTGCTGAGAAATATATAAGAAAAAATAAACCCCTATTCAGAACAGAAGATAGTGTTGATATTTATGAAGGCGATAGTTTTTATTTTGTAACCAAATCTTTTCTTATAGAAAGAATTACAGCGACTAAACTTAAACAATCAGATAAAACTTTCTCAACTAGAGAAGCTGCTGAAGAATATATTTTAGAGAATAAACCTTGTTTAAGTATTAATGATGTGATGAGTGTAGATTATAACCCAGTAGAAACTTTAACTTCTAGTAGTGAAAAATTAAAAAAAATTGTAAGATCAAGATTATAGTAAAATATATATAGGGGAGAAATCCCCTATTTTATAACATAAGTAATAGAAGTAATATAATAATAATAAATCAAAATTAGGAGAATGTAAATTGATAACTACTAAGATATTAAATAATGTAAATGATTTAGATATTTTTGCATATTATTTAGGTTATATACCGGAATTACAAAAAATGTATCCATCACCCTTTAGGGTAGAAAAAAATCCATCTTTTAATATCTATATTAATCCGCAAGGACACTTAAGATATAAAGATTTTGGGCATAGCCAAGGAAGTGCTGTGGATTTTGTAATGTTAATGCTTGGTTTAAATTATGCAGAAGCTAGTAATAAAATTTATTATGATGTAGGACATAAAGAAAGTTTAAAAACAAAATTAAAGAAAAAACAGAAGTCCGTCTTTAAGATTATTAAAAGACCTTTTAATGAGCATGATAAAGAGTATTGGAGTTCTCAAGGTATAGAACTAGAGACATTAGTTAAATATAATGTAGTTGCTTGTAGTTTAGTTTACGTTAATGGTGATTTGTGGTTTGTACATGATAATAATCACCCAACCTATGCTTATCAATTTAATGATAAAGTTAAAATATATAGACCTTTCGCTAAGAAAAAAGGCATTAAATTTATAGGTAATGTACCTAATCAAGTACCTCAAGGATTTGATCAGCTACCAAAAAATAATAGTTATTTAATTATTACTAAATCCTTAAAGGATGTTATGTTCTTTTATGAAGCTGGAATGCCAGCAATAGCGCCTCATGGTGAAGATATGCCTATTAATGAAGAATATTTAGAAGAAATAAAACTTCGATTTCCTAAACTAATAGTTATATATGATAATGATGCTCCAGGAGTTAAGGGTAGTATTAAACTAACTCAAAATATAGGGGCTGAATATTGGAACATTCCTAGAAGTTATGACGTTAAAGATATTACAGATTTCTATAAAAAATATGGTAAAGAAAAAACAATAGAACTATTAGAGTCTGTAAAGGAAAAAATAGCAAAAATTAGTTAGAATAAGTAAAATTATTTAATTTGGCAAGAAAAAAAGCCGTTAGTAAAAAAACTAAAAGAATAACAAAGAAGCCCAAAACTATAGTACAACTAAAAAAAATTTTAGATGCTGTATTTAGTGAATATATTAGGCTTAGAGCTGCTAAAGTAGGAGGAGATGTTACATGTTTTACGTGTGGAGATACTGAGTACTTTAGAAAAATGCAATGTGGACACTTTCAATCTAGAAGATATTTAAAAACTAGATGGGATGAACAAAATTGTCAAGTTCAATGTCCTAAATGTAATATTTTTAATCAAGGAGAACAATATATATTTGGTACTTCTTTAGATTTATTATACGGCAAAGGTACAGCTATTGGGTTATATACAAAAAGTAGAGAATTAAAAAGATTTTCAAGAGATGAATTAGAAAAGTTAATAGAGCACTACGATAAAATAGTAGAAAAACTAAAAAAGGATTTAAATGTACTATGATAAAAATTTTAAATGTCAACATTTGAAGATTATATAAAACATCCTGGATTAAGCAGGAGCTATCTAGTTTCTATAGGGTTTAGTCCAATACCAGAAGAAAGACAAGGTTCTATCTATTTTGATAGAGGATCTGCATTAGATTTATTAGTAGCTGGGGGCTCTTTAGCCTTTAATGCTCAATATGATATAGAGCCAAAAGCACCTAGTATGGGCTCTGTTTATGAAGTAGCTAAAGCATACGCTAAAGGCGAAGACTATGCTAATGTTTACAATAAATCAACACTAAAGACACCTTTAGAGGAGTTAGAGAATAGTTTTAAAATACATGTTGATTGGTCAAAATTTATTAAAGCATATAAAGAAGCTTTAGAAGAAGGTAAGATTTTAATAACTTCTGAAGATAGAAGTATTGTATTTAAAGCATATACTGCTTTGTTAAAAGATAAAAAAACAGGTAAATTAATACATAATCCACTTTTAAATTATCAAGTACCTGTATATGGTATAATAGATGATGCAGAATGTAAGGGTTTAATTGACATCTTAGATATAGATAAAGAAAATAAAGAAATAACAATATATGATTTAAAAACAATGTCAGAACATGCGTTAGATTTTCCTAGAAGTTATTATAAATATAGATACGATATACAGGGTTCATTTTACCAAGAATTAGTAAGACAAAACTATCCAGATTATAAAATAAATAATTTTAAATTTGTTGTAGTTAGTTTAACTAAAAATGGGCCACCTTATATATATGAAATGTCTGAAGAAGAAATACATGGTGCTAGAAATGGCCGTATGAAATTCGATAGATATTTTAAAGGTTATAGAGAATTAATAAAGGATTATAAATATCATGAGAATTCTAATGATTGGACACATATAGCTGATTATTTACGTGACGGTAAATTAATTATTTAATGGTATTATCTAATAAAGAATCTGTTATTTGGTCATATGATAAGCATACAAAAACAACTGGTTTACTTATGCATTATTTAGGTATAAGTATTCGAGATGTAAAAAGGACAAATTATAAGTTTGTTGATGCATATTTAGGTGATATGAATAATCCAAGAGAAGGTAATAATTTGCTTCTTAGATTTACACCAAATAAAGAATTAATAGTTAAATTCGATTTACTATTAAAACTATATAGTGGAAAAGAACACTATATGATAGATGATGATGTTGTAGTTATATTTCCAATAGGTAATAAATATGATAAAGATGTTGAAAGATTCAAAAATGGAGAATATTCTAAACTGAATAAACACAGGATAGAGTATCTTTTTGGTGATGATGATATTAGATATCATATTTGCGTTAAATCAGAAGAACTAAAAGAAAGACTTGAAGATGAATTAGGAATTATAGTGACAGATGATATGGAATTAGGACCCAAACCTAATCCAGAAAAAGAGATTTTAAACTATGCAGTTGGACGAATACCAAAAGGCAGCTGGCCAGACAGCAATATATCCTGACAGGGGAAATAATATAGTTTACCCTATATTAGGATTAGTAGGAGAAACAGGTGAAATCTGTGAAAAACTTAAAAAAGAAATTAGAGATCAAGGAAATACCAAATTAATTCTTACACAAAGTAAAAGACAAGAAATTGTCAAAGAAATGGGAGATGTTTTATGGTATTTAAGTGAATTAGCGGCTAACTTTGGAGTAACTCTAGAAGAAGTAGGTGCAATGAATATTAAGAAATTAAAAGAAAGAAAAGAAAAAGGCACCTTAAAAGGTAGTGGAGATGATAGATAGTTATTTTAAAGATGATGCTATAGCAGCTGCAGCTTTTCTATCTAAATATGCAGATAAAGGAGAAGAATCTCCTGACCAAATGCATATGAGAATGGCTAAAGAATTTGCTAGAATTAGATTTAAAAAAGACAATACAAAAAGCAAAAAGGAATGGGAAGATTATTTTTATAATCTTTTTATGTATTTTAAATATATAGTACCCCAAGGTAGCGTAATGGCTACTTTAGGGACTAAAAACATTAGTTCTTTATCAAATTGTTTCGTAGTAGGGCAACCTCACGATTCTTACTCTGGAATTATTCAGAAAGATGAAGAATTAGCTTCTTTAATGAAAAGAAGAGGCGGAGTAGGATTAGACCTCTCTACATTACGTCCAAGAGATACTATCGTAAATAACGCTGCGAGCTCTTCTACAGGAGCTGCAAGTTTTATGGATAGATACTCTAATACAACTAGAGAAGTTGCTCAGGAAGGTCGTAGAGGGGCTCTAATGCTTACTATGGATATTAGGCATCCAGATATATTAGAATTTATTAACGCTAAGAAAGATAGAACTAAAGTTACAGGGGCTAACATCTCAGTTATGCTTAGAGATGACTTTATGGAAGCTGTAAAGAAAGATGAAGATTATATTCTTAGATTTCCTTGTGATACAAAATATGAAGATATTACTAGAGAAGCAAAAATAGTAGGATATAATGAACTTTCGTATGACAATGGAGTGTACATTAAAAGAATTAAAGCTAAAGAAATATACAATGCTATTGTAGAAAATGCTTGGGAGAATGCAGAACCCGGGCAAATGTTTATAGATAAACACTGGAGTTATAGTCCAGATGGCGGGTATTCTGCTTATAAGATGGTTACTACTAATCCTTGCGGAGAAATAGGTATGTCTGCTTATGATGCTTGTAGATTAATATTATTAAACTTAACAAGCTTTATAAAAGATGCATTCTCAGATAAATCAAGTATTAATTATACTAAATTATATGATATTGCATATGAAATGCAATTAATGGCTGATGATTTAGTGGATTTAGAACTTGAGTATATAGACAGAATTATAAGTAAAATTAAATCAGATGATAGTCCTAAAGAATTAAAAAATAGGGAATTAAGTGTCTGGCTTAATGTAAAAGATATAGCTAGTAAATCTAGACGTACTGGTTGTGGAATAACTGGTTTAGGCGATATGTTAGCTATGTTAAATTTGGCCTATGATTCTGAGGAATCTAAAGAAGTTACTGAAAAAGTAATGAAGACTATATTTAAGGCAGAATTACAAGCTTCTATAGATTTAGCTAAGAAATTTGGGCCTTTTAGTGGGTGGAGTCCTTCATTAGAGACTAATGATTTCTTTAAAATGATTAAAAAGGAATTTAAAACTCAATATGAACAGATGTGTAAGTTTGGTAGACGTAACGTAAGTTGGTCTACTGTAGCTCCTGCAGGTACGGTAAGTTTAATGACTCAAACTACTAGTGGATTAGAGCCCTTATTTGCACCTTATTATATAAGACGTAAAAAGGTTAATCCTTCTGATAAAGATGTAAGAGTAGATTTTACAGATCAAAATGGTGATTGTTGGCAGGAATATGCTGTATTACATCCTAAGTTTAAAGAGTGGTTGAAAATTGAATACAAACCTCTTACTGATGGAGATTCTCTTACTGATGAAGATATATCATTATTAGATAATAAATCTTTAGGAGATTTATTCTTTATGTCTCCTTGGTATAAATCTACAGCTAATGATATAGATTGGGTTAAAAGAGTAGAATTACAAAAAGTAATACAAAAATACACATCACATTCTATTTCATCAACTATAAACCTTCCTAAAGAAGCTACTAAAGAAGATGTTTCTAACATCTATATAAAGGCTTGGGAAGAAGGCTTAAAAGGCGTTACAGTCTATAGAGATGGCTCTAGAAGTGGTGTTCTTATAAATAATAAGGAAGAAGACTTTAAACAACATAATGCTCCTAAAAGACCAAAAGATCTGCCAGGATATATAAGTGTTGTTACTGTTAAAGGTGTTAAATATAATGTTATTGTGGGACTATTAAATGACCATCCTTATGAGGTATTTGCACATCTTAATGAGGGTACATCAGTTATTTCTGGGGCTACTATAATAACTAAACAAAAATCTGGAGAATATGTATATAAAGATAGTAAAATTATCAGAGTTAGTAAAATTATCAGAGTTAGTAAAGACATGGACGATTCCGAAGAAGCCTTAACTAGAATGACTTCTACTGCATTACGTCACGGTACTAATATAAAATTTGTAGTAGAACAGCTTAATAAAACTAAAGGAGATCTTACTAGTTTTAGTAAAGCTATAGCTAGAGTACTTAAGACATATATACCTGACGGTACTGAATCAAGTTTAAGTTGTTTAGAATGTAATAGCAAAACAATTATATTTGAAGAAGGTTGTGAAAAATGTACAAATTGTGGTAGTTCCAAATGCGGATAAGTAATTAAGTAATATAATAGTGATTTAACATATTAAGGGGCTTCGGCCCCTTTTATTTTAACAACAAAACAACAATATATGGAAAAAAAATAAGATAATAAATATACTACTAGTCATATTTAAAATTATATTTTGGATTCTTATTATTTATGGAATTGCAATAACACCCGCTTCTCTTTTCTCAAAAATTTAAAAAACATGGAAATATATCAAATCGTATTATCAATCTATATTTTAGCGATAAGTCTAAATGTATGGCATATATTTAAAACAAGTAAGAAAAAGCAATATTAATTTAATTTTTTTTAAAATAAACTTACATTTGAATTAGTAATTCTAAATTTTTTATTGATTCTAAAACTAAAAAACTTTATTTATCTGCATCTAATGGTGCAAAACTATTAAAATTCCATAATAGCAATAAAGCTACGGAAAAAGTACAAAGTTTAAAAAATGGTAAATTAACTATTAAACCAGTAACTTTTAAAAATAAAAATAACTTGACATATGGTTATGTTGTTAAAGCCGGTAATGGCGCTGTTATAGCAGAGAGTTATAATAAATACACAACTAAGTATTCGTTAAATAAAGCAATGACAAGAGTAGCTACTAGCATTACAAATGCTGCTGTTACTTTATAATGTGTATTAGATGGGAGGGGGTAACCCTCCTATTTTAACATAAGCAATAAGATAGAACAAACAAAAAAAAATAATATGCTATATTTTTGCGGGCCTAATAATTTATTTAGTAATAATATTAGTGCTAATTATATAATTGAAAATTTAAATAAAAGCCCTATATTGGGTTTGGATCTAGAAACTAAAGGTAGAGATCCGCATAGAAAAAAAATATTGTCATTACAATTATCTGATGAAAATGATCAGTATGTTATTGATATAAGACATGTAGATATATTAAAATTTAAAGAGTTAATTGAATCAAAAAAAATCATAGGGCATAATCTAAAATTTGATTATAAGTTTCTTAGAAAAGCAGGAATAATTTTACAAGATATTCATGATACTTTTATAACGGAGATGCTAATATACTCAGGTTATATTACTTCCGGAATAAAAATAGGTTATGGTTTAGATAAAGTTACGGAAAGATATTGCGGAGTAAAACTAGAAAAAGAGACAAGAGGAGAATTTTTCAATCTAACTTCAGAACCTTTTAGCCAAAAACAAATAGAATATGGTGCTAATGATGTAAAATATTTACACACTATTAGAGATAAGCAAATAAAAACACTACAAAAATATAATTTGGAATATTGTAGTAATTTAGAAAATAATGTAGTTTTAGCTTTAGCTGATATGGAGTATAATGGTGTGTATTTGAATGCTGAAAAGTGGAAAAAGATAGCTATAGCTAATAAACATAAATTAAAAGAATTAGAAATAGAAATGGATAAAATACTAGAAAAAGAACTAAACTTACCAGGATTATTAAGTTTATTTTCAGATGAAAGAAGTTTATCACTAGACTATACTTCTCCAAAACAAATGTTAGATATAGTAAGAAAGCTAGGAATATTTATATTTGATACTAGTGAAAGGGAATTACTTAAGATAAGAAATCAACATGAATTTATCCCAAAATTATTAGAACACAGAAAAATAGCTAAAAAAATATCAACATACGGAGATACCTTTTTAAGATCTATAAATCCTGCTACAGGTAGAGTACATACTGACTTTAGACAAATCGTAGATACTGGAAGAATTGCAAGCGGCAGAAAGGCTAATAAGGGTGATAAAAATCCTTCTATGCCTAATATGCAAAATATCCCAAGAGAAAATTTATATAGAAATTGTTTTGAAGCTCGTGAAGGATTTGTTTGGGTTTCAGAAGATTATGCTCAACAAGAACTTGTTATTATGGGAGAAGCTGCTAAAGATTGGGACTTTATAGATACTTATAATACAGGAGGTGATCTGCATTGTTATGTAGGATCTCTTATGTTTGAAAGAACAATAACTAAAGAAGATTCTGATCTTAGGAATCAAGCTAAAACAATTAACTTTGTAAAAGCTTATGGTATGGGGCCTCCTAAATTAGCAGATGAATTAGAAATTTCTTTAGAAAAAGCTACAGAATTGATAGATAAGCATACTAAAGCTATGCCTAAAATTAGTGCTTGGATAAAGAAAAATGGTAATAAAGCTGTTAAAGAATATTACTCAGTAACATTACCGCCTTCTAATAGAAGAAGATGGTATCCTAATCTACTAAAAGGTTTAAGTAAACAAGAAATAGAAGCTATAAGAAGACAAGGAGGCAATTCTCCTGTTCAAGGAACTGGAGCAGATATATGTAAAGAAGCTCTCGTAGGTGTTAGGGAATTAGTAAATAAATATAATAAGGAATACAAAAGCAATGTAGCTTATCTTCTCCTTACTGTACATGATCAAATAGATGTGGAAGTTAGAGAAGATTTAAAGAATCAATTTGCAGCTGAACAACAAGAAATAATGCAAAAAGCAGCAAAAAAATACTTAAAAAAAGCTAAAATGAGAGTAGATATTACAATAAATAAAATTTGGACAAAATGAAAAAATTCGGATCAACCGCCTTTGATAATTTAATATCAGATGGAACAGTAAAACTTAATTTTTGTACTAAAGAAGGGGATCTTTCTTCAGATGAAATATTAAATAGAAAAGCGAGATTAAGCCCGTATAGAATACTTATTAAAGTACAACCTACTAATAGGAGAAGAACTAATATTTTAGATTGTTCTTTAAATCACTATAAAAATATGATACCTTTATTTGAAAAGACAATAGAAAGATTATATATGAGAAAAGAGGAATTACTATTAGATCATAATCTGCAAGATGCCCATTCTTATTCAAGTGAAAAACATACCCTTAGTATAGAAAACTATTATAATTTTATTAAGGGTAGTCTAGAAACTCTTTTAGATATATTAAATCTAACTTCAAATTATATTTACAATTTACATTTCCTTTCTAAAGAAGAAGAAGATAGTTATGTAGATAATTTACAAAATAAATTAAAGGAATTTAAATTATATATAGATAGAAGAAGATGGTACGAAGGTGTCCATTTAAATAAATTTAGCCAAAATAATAATTTAAATTTAGCTGTTTAAATTAAGCCCTTCGGGGCTTTTTTTTCACATTTTTTTGGCTTATTGTAATCTTACTAATGTATCGTCAATATCTTCATAAGCAGTAATAAACTCTGCTAAACCAAAAATAGTAGAAACATATTTAGTACCTCTAATAGCTGGTACCATTCCTTTATACCATCCTTTATGTGGCCCTGATTGTATTCTATGGCCTTCTATACCAAGAATATCTCCTTGTAAAATACCGCCAAAGATAAAATCAATGTAACCCTCAGTAGTACTTGCAGCTTTATCTAATGCTGCAAATGATGTGGCTTGTCTCTTCCAATCTTCTATAGATCCTGCTCCTGGAAAAATTACAAACTCCATTACAGTTTCATCTCTAATACGAGATGCTGCTCTTTTTAAAGCATTTCTATCATCATCATCAACATCTTCTCCGTACAAAGCTAGGAACATAAGATATAAGCTCACGAAAGATGCTGCTTTAGTTATAGCGTATATAACATTCTTTTTTTGTTCTATAGATAATTTCCCGTAATCACTATTAAACCTACCATTTTTTTCTATATCTTTATTGAAAAGTTTAAGTACAGCAACAGATCTTAAAAGGGTTCTAACATAACCCTCATCACTCCTAGCTACCCATTCTAATTCTGGCAATTCTACACCATCTATATCTGTAACTGTATTTTTAGTATTCATATATTCACCTAAAGTATAATTCTCAAAAGAACCACTAAATGCTCTTTTTACCATAGCTGGCATCCAACGCTTAAACATCATAAACATAGCACCTAAAGTTGAATTATCCATGTAAGATCTTTCATCTGAACGATATGAACCTAAATCTCTTTCTGCAAAACCTCTTAATTTATCTATTTCTCTAAAAGTTAATCCTGAAACTATATCACCTGTAGATTTATCTATTCCCCTAGCATCTCCAGTATAAACCAATTCTCCATCCTTAACTTCATAAGCATCCCACATACTTACTTTTTTAGTTACACCGTCAATAGTTTTATTAACTTTTTGGTGCATTAATTGGCCTACTAAATAAGTAGCATAGTTTATATTATCAACAGAGGAATATAATTTAAGTAATAATTCATTATTAACCCAGGTAGGTAAAATCAATCCTTTAGCAGAAACTCCTCCTGCAGAATAAGCATCTTCATATATATAACTCTTAGGTAAATAATCCCATTCTTGAAGCATAAGATGTAATTTATTATCTAGCAATAAATCATCTTTCTTAAGTTTATGAGGTAATTGGGCCCTTTTCCATTCTAATATCTTACCAAACGCTCCAAGCATATCTCTACTAGTCATATCTTTTTCAGCATCTGCTCCTAAAAATAATTTAGTAGCTGAACCAGCTATTGCTTGTATGATTGTTCTAATTGTTTGATTTATACCTGCAGTAGCAGCTCCTAGTATATTAAAAGCTAAAGTAGTTACACCAAAATAAGATCTTAATCTTCTAGTTAATGCATCTAATTTAAATTCATAACCAAACATTTTTACAGTCATATTAAATATATCTGTAGGCTTCTTTAATATAGTACCTTTTAAAAAACTATCAAGATACATAATATTGTGCCTATTAGCTCTCCTATTATTATATAAATCATCTTGTAACATATAGTGCTTAATACCTAACCCTATATTATACACGTCATCAAAATATCTTTTACTTAACATATTAGCCATAAAACCATCAAATATAAATTCAGTATTCCAAGTATATTCCCCCTGTATTTGCAAATCTGCATTATCTTGGCTAGGTCTAAAGAATTTAGGGTCTATACCTGTACTAGTTTGATACTCTTTAGGTAAAATAGTATTCATAAAATCTCTATCTGTGAGTATTTCTCCTTTCCTAAGATTTGCTTTAATATACTCACTAATACCTTTTTTATTTAAAGTAACTTCTTCAGGCCTCTTATCCATACGAGGTGTCCACCCTTCATAATAATTAAATCTTGAAAGCTCTTTATAGTCTAAAAATTTATTATAATTAGGTAAATTATTTAATATATCTTTTTGTTTTTTTAATAATGCTATATCTTCTGCAGTAAGATCTTTGCGTGAAGATAATTCTTTTTCAATATGACCAACACCTTCTATAGGATTCATAGTAGCAAAAAGATTAAAACGTAAAATTCTTCTATGAAAGTCTGCATATTTCTTTTGACTTTCTGTTAAAGATTGCCACTTCTTTGATAAATAAGTAGTCATATCTCCATTATCCCACATAAAATCAAAAATTTCTTTATATGAAGAACCTACAAGCATTGTAGAACTATTATAACCACCCTCTTTTAATACTTTTTCTATATAACCTCTATAAGATTTTTTATACCTTAAGATTTCTTTATCAAAAGCTACTTTACGTTTAGCGTATATATCATTTAAACTACGAATTAAGCTGTTCTTAGAATTATATCTATTTAAAAATAAAGCTTGTATAAAATTTAAATTTTTAAAACCCTGCTCCTTGAATGGTTCTGCACCAACTTCTAAAGAAACTAATATTTCTACTAATTCTTGATGCTCTTCTAATATTTCATCATAAAGCTTTTTTTGTTTTTCAGTTCTAGCTGATGGTTTTACTTTTTCTAACTCACTTTTTAATCTAACAACTTCTCTAAACCTAACTACTGTGTTTTGTTTAAAAATAGATTTACTTTGATTACTCAACTTAACATTGACATCACTAGTACTAGTAACATAATTTTTAGGGCTAAATAATTGTTTATTTTTTTCGTAAAATTCATTATGATTTTTCTTAAAATAACCAGCTAATAAAGCTAAACCAGAACCTAAATCCGGCATAACTGCTTCAGTACTATCTTTACCTATATGTAATAGTTTTATAGCTGAAAACTTAGCTTTAGGATTTTGCATTTTAATCATTAATGCGTATAAAGCCATAGAAATAGCATATCTACTTTTGGGATCATCTTCTAAATATGTTTCTGTTTCTCTAGCATAATCTAGTAAGGTAATATCTTGTATTTTTGCTGATTCTAATTTTTTACCTGTTTTTATATCATATAGCCCATAAACATTATTACCTTGATCAACTATTATATCAGCAGTTCCAGCTATACCATTTACTTTTATACCTTCTTTTTCAAATTCTTTTAAAGCTAAATCTAATTGAAATTCATATTGAGTTACACTAGTTAAACCTAAAAATTCTTCAGCTAATAATTCATCAACACCTTTACTTCTTTTCTTTAATTCTTCTATACCTAAAGTGTCTAGATTTAATTCTCTGACATTCTTATCAAATTCATTGTAGTATTCAGAAGCCCTGGCATTCTCTCCAATGCTTTTTAATTTTTCTGCTACATACCAAGCATGTATAGCTTTACCTTCTAATCTGCCTTTGTTTTCATTTATTTTTAATTTATCTGCATATTCTTCTAAAGAGTATGGAGTTACAATATTACCTACGCCTTTTATTTCTAAAACCCCATCAGGCGCTACTCCGTTAGCTTTAAAAATAGCTGTAGCTTTATTTTTATAATAATCTGTATTTTTTTGTCTACGAGCAAATGGGCTAAATTCTTCTATAACTGTAGAAGTTCTTAATTTTTTAACACCATTTTCTTCATAAAACTTATTTTCATCGCTAGTAACACCTTTATATTCCTTTAATAATACCTCCCCTAATAATGAATTTTTATTATCCAAGTTATATATTTGATTAACTATGTTTGTATTACCTTTTTGACTTAAAATTAAATCATCAACTAAGTACATGACTTCATCTAAAGCAGAACCGGGAATAGGAGTTACAAATATATTTTTTAGAATTCTTAAAATTCTTTTTAAAATAGAAGTCTCTCTATACTTAACTGAGTTTAAAAATTCAGCAAAATCTTTATTAGTTAAAGCAAAAGCTACAAATTCTTTTTCATCTCTAAAAGCATGACTATACTCCTCTAAAATATTTTGCGGAGCTATTTCTTTTACATAACTAAATAAACTTTTTAATTCTTTAATATTTTCTTGCATTTTCTTAGGTAATGTTAATGCAAACCCCCTATTATTAGCTACTTGTGCAATAATAGGAAATATAGTTACTACGTGAACTAGTTCATGTAGTAATACATAAGATAAATCATTATAAAACTCATTAGAATCTTGGAAGATACCTGTTGTTAAATTTATAACATAACCCTCTTGGCCATTTTCTTCTACAAAAACTATAGAAGCTGCGCTATCCTCAGATAAATCAGACCTAAATCCTAAAAACTTAGAATTACCTAGATGATCAATAAGCGGAGCCTTAAGCATATTATAAAGAGATTTAAAAGCTTCATCGTTAGAATTAGAAATTATTAATTTTTCTATAGCTTCTACTGGATTAGCTTCTTTATTTAAATTATCTATAATTTCTTTAGCTACTTTTTTTCGTAAAGAACTATTTACTCTTTTATTAATATTAATCCTATTATTATTAAGTAATTTAGTAGCCTCTAAAATTGTAGGCATTCTATCGCCATTACGCATAAAAGCCAGCATAGCGTTAGTCTCACCAAACAGCTTAACTAAATTTCTCCATTCTGGAGTATTTTTATTAGGACATGTCATTATCTACAAGTTTTTAAATGTTCTACTAATTCTTTATATTCTTTAGGACTCACAACCCCTTCATTTAGCATAATTTGTAATTCTTCTTTTTCAGTTATAGTTAAGTCAGTATCAACTACTCTAGTTTCGTTTAAAGAGTATGTATTTTTACCAGAATTAAAGTCTTCTATAAAATTAACTAGTTTATCAGATAATTGTACATCTCTGTTAGTGCCTATTAAGCTCTTTACGAAGTTTAATAACTTATTTAATAACTTACCTAGCAAAGTAGTTTTTTGTTCTGTTACAAGCCTTGTAAGGCCTATTACGAGCATCTCTTCATTTAAAGCTGTTGTATAGTTATTATTTACGTAAGATTCTATGTCAGGATAAATTTGTTTTATTTCAGCTAGTAATTCTTCAAATAATATATTATTAGCTTTTTGTAATCCCATAATAATTGGGTGTAAAAACTCATGTATAGGAGTATCTTTACCTGCTAATCTTGGGTTTATATATACTTTTTTATCTCTATACATACCTGCTTTAGGAAGTGTCTCGTCATAAACAACCTTTATACCATACAATCTTTCTAATTTAGAAGCTATTCTTCTTACTACTTTACCGCCTATAGGCTTTTCTGACTGTAGCTGACTTCTTTCAGCATTATCTTTTTCAGAATATCTAAATATTTCCTTTCTATAATGTTTATTCTTTTCTTTTAATATCTCAACTTCTAAAGTAGCTAACATATTCTGACTAGCAGAGTTAGTATTATTTGTAACTTCTATTAATCTCTTACCAAACTCTTTGGCTGTTTTCTTATTTTGCTCAACATAATCTTCTTCAATTTCAAATTGATTTTCATATACTCCAGTATTTTCAAGAGTTATTAAATTTTCAGCACTTAAGACTCTTGTATATTTTTTAGATTTTAAAAAGTCTATTAATTCTTGATCATTCATCAAATATTCACCTTCATTATTTTGAGGTATTAAATATTTATTAGAGCTTGATTCCGGGATTACAGCGTAAAGACCGTATTCTTTACCTTGCATTTCTGCTGTTTCTAGTAATACCATAACAAATCTTTTCTTCTTTTTATTAAAGCCCATCTCTTCAGCCATTTTAGAAGCGTATCCTGTATGCATAATTTCTTGAAATGGTCTACCATCAGGTTTTTCTATAATTCCTATTCTATTAGATTCTATATCTATTTGTTCTCCAAATAATTGTCGACCAAAATCTCTAATAAATTGC
>Ga0070754_10000855_pt1 | contig 26362 bp, 2 predicted proteins | sample VirMetDEL_Sep_01_FD_75181 | JGI IMG/M metagenome (GOLD analysis project Ga0070754, IMG submission 75181) | Aqueous microbial communities from the Delaware River and Bay under freshwater to marine salinity gradient to study organic matter... | ecosystem: Environmental > Aquatic > Marine > Coastal...
AATTAAATGGAATAGAATTAACACCAAATAACTTAAGAAGAGGGTTAAGACTTATTGTAGATAAAAATGGGGACACAGATGGTCGTTTGAGATTCTTAGATCCTGGTGGACAAATATTACCTAAACAACAATTTATTAATGAATATTTAGAATTAGCTGAAGCTGGTGTTTTAAATGTTTATGTTAGACCTAATTTATCAGCTGGTTTACAAGGTACTATAGATGGTACTGGGAATAAAATTCATAATTATAGAAGTATATCTCAAGGTAGTGGAAGAAATAAAAAAGCAATTTTTAGAAGAGTCAATGCTATAGAAGATGCAAGTTTTTTATATGATCAGTTATATGCAGCTTTAGTTCAATCTCAAACAGAACTACCTGCATCAGATCAAGGTGATAAAGGAACAGGAGAAACATTCCCTATATTTGATTTAAATTCTTTTTATATTGGTCAAAAAGGAAGACCTCAAAATGAAGAGAATACTGGTTTTTTAAATCCTAGTTATAATGTATCTATTACACCTAGAAGTTTAAGTCAAGAAGCTCAGTTTACAATTTCAACATTATGGAATCAATTACAAACAACACCTAAAGCTAATATGACTGTTCAACCTGGTATATTAGGTACGAAAAAGTCAAAAGAGTTTTTAAAAGCTTATGATGAAACAGCGTTAACTTTACTTAAAAACTATTTAGTTGATGTAGATAGTAACTATAAATCTGGTAGCGGTAAAACACCAACGGACACTGAACCTAATGGTGAAATAATATATAATCCTGTATATGGTGGAACTGATGATTTAGATCAAACAAGAGCTGCGTATATTGTAAGAATGAATAGAGATTGGATTAAAAAACAAATACCAAGTGCTACTGAAGAACAAATAAAAAGCTATGAATATATTACATTTGCATTCGATCAGAGTAATGATATGAATCCTAGAAAATCAGGTGTAGTAAATTATTCAAGAGTAATGAGAGATATTATATATGCAAATGATAATTCTTATAGTTATGATGTACCAGAAGGTGGTAGTGTAAGAATAACACAAGACTTATCTAATCCAAATCTATTTTATTCTCATATTACACAACTTTCATACGATCCTCAAACTGGAAATTTTAATGCAAATGAAATTGAAAGAAGTTATGATTTTACAGGACAGGATTATATATCAGGTGTGGATATGTTAGCTCAAGAAGTAGAAAGACTTCTCTATAGTAATAGAGATGCAAATATGAGAGAAATGTTAAAAAATATAAATGCGGTTAAATAAAAAATATGGAAAATCAAAGAAACCCTCAATTTGAAAATATAAACAATGCATTACCTAGTGCAGAACAAATAAATTTTAATCCGCCAGAATCTTGGTATGATTCTCCAGATATACCTGACTTTACACCAGGGTTAGATCCTGAGTATGTAAAAATGTTAGAACATTATCAACCAATTATAGAACAATATGCAGTTCCATTAGGAGATGACATATCTTCACCAGTACCTTCAGTAAAGAGTGAAACTAATCCTCAAGGTAATGGTTTTGTAGAAGAAATTGACCGCTTATTTTCTTCTCCTATATCAAATAAAAATAAATTATCTGTTGCAAACCCTATTGCTTTTTCAGCAAAGAAAACTCAATTTGATAGATATTATAATCATCCAAATTTTGCAAGATTAGGATTTCATCCTTATTCTAATAACGAAGAGTATTATAATGCTAATTCAACAGTTTTTGCAGATGCTAGAAGAATGCTTACTCAATTCGCAAATTTAGTTGGTAGTTCAGTTTCAAGTACGTATAGATCTTATGGAGACTTGTTTGGTAGTGATCCTTATACAACACCTGATATAAAAACATCAGATGAATTTGAATCAGCTATGGGGATAGGTATGTCTACTAGAGGAGGTGTTGTAGGTTTTACTAATAACTTATTTTTAAATTTTGGATATACATTTGGTATTATAGCATCTGTAGCTGTTGAAGAAGCTTTATTAGCTGGAGCATCAGCATTAACAGGGGGTGGAGCTGCTCCTGTTGCTGGTGCAAGAACTGTAACAAATATTGGAAGAGTGGGAAGAGCTGTTGGAAATAGTTTAATGAATTCTTTTGGTATTGGAAGATTAGCTAATGCAACAAGACAGTTAACACAAAATCTTAATAGAGCAGATAATGCAAGAACCTTTTGGCAAGCAACTAGATCTGGTGAATGGGGTGTATTAGGAACATTATTCTTACCAGAAACTATGGCTGCTGTAAAAAAATTACAAACAGCTAAAACAGCTGGTAAAAGTTTATCTGATATAGCAAAGATGTCAACACTGTTTGGTGGTTTCTACAGAGAAATAAGAGCTATAAATTATGCAATGTCTGAATCTAAATTAGAATCTGGTAGTGTTTTTAGACAACAATTAGCTAATGGATTAGCTGTTGAAGAAATGAAACAAATGCAAGGATTAGAACCAAACTTAGCTTTAGTTGGAGAAAATGCTCAAAAGGCTGCTTTTGCTACAACTATGATGAATTTTGGTTTGATCTATATGTCAAATAAATTAGTATTAGATACAGCATTTGCAGGTTTTAGTAGAAGTTTAGCTAGAGAAATAAGTGACCAATTACCAGCTTTACAAAGAAGAATTATACAAAGTAAAAGAACAATTAATCCAGATGGTTCTGTAGCATTAGATGTATTTGAAGATGCAGGTACAGGTATTAGAGGTACAATAAAAAGAGTAAAGGCAGCTGGTACTAGAGGGGCTATAGATATGGCTATTGGTGCTAGTTTAAAATATTTTGCTGCAAACTTAGCAGAAGGTGTTCAAGAAATAGGTCAAGAAGCTATATCACATGGCACAAAAGAATACTTTACTAAACTACAAGATAAACCTTTAAATGGTGGTGCTGACTTACTTAGAGATACTATAGGTTCGGCTTTAAATAGTCAAATGTCAGCTCAAGGTATAGAAACATTTTTATCTGGTTTCTTGATGGGTGGTCTTGCAAAAGGTCCTCAAAAATTAATATTTGAAGCTTTACCTAACGTTTTTGCTAAAATAACAACAGGTAAAGATTATAATAAATTAAAAACTGAAGCTGTTGCGAAATTAGTAGAAGCTCAAAATGAATTATGGAATAAAATAGCAACAGATCCAAACTCTGTAATATTTGATTTAAATAAAGTAAACTTTCTTATACAACAAGAAACTGCTAATGGTACAAAAGAAACATCTTATAATGGTGATGTTTATAATTTTTTAGATCATAAAGATCTTGCAAAATTCCAACAAGTACATACTTTAATGGTTAATGGTACAGCTCATTTGTTTAGACAACAGCTCCAAGATTATTTAAATCTAACAGATGAAGAGTTAGTACAAGCCTTCCCTACTTTTAAAGAAGAAGCCAAATCAGGAAAACTAAGAGAACGAGCTAATGATATGATAGTAGGTCTTGATAAAGCTGAAGCAGCTTATAGAAAAAATAAAGATTTACTAGTCAATCCATATGATCCCAACAAATATGAAAAAAATACCTCTGAGTTTTATCAAGAAGCATTAAAATATCAAGCATTTGAACATGTTAGATATTTACAAATGTATACAGAAAATAGTTTTAATAGAGCTTTAGAAAGAGCTAATAAGATATATACTGAACTAGCTTCTGATCCTATAATGGGAAAAATTCAAGCTAATGATTTGACTTTATTATTAGATGATAAAGCTATTATAGAAGAAATTAGACTATTAAATAGTGAAATTCAAGTATTAGATGATACAGAAGAAAGTGAAAAATTAAAAACTGAAAAAAGAACTAAAATAGAAAAGCTTAAAAAATTAGCTGAAATTTTAGGTTCTGAAGATAATTTCAAAAAGGATGGTTCTTTTGACAAAAGAAAAATTAGAAGACTGTTAGAACCTTTAAAAGAATATGTTCAGTTTTTAGCTGATTCAAGAAATGATTTTGTAGATCCTAGTAGAATTGTAGAAGTATTAAAAAAGATAACTGATCATAGAGCTTTAGGAAATAGAGCTTTATTAAATAATAAATCTTTAAGATTCTTAGCCGTTCCAGAAAACTTTGATTTAATCTATCAAAGACAATTGGCTGTAACAAAACAATTTTTTGAAAATAATAAAAAGGATTATGAAACAAGAGTAAAGACTTATATTAATAAAGTAGAAGCTAATCAATTACTTAATGAACTTAAAGAACTTGGTGTATATCCAGATGCAGCAGAAGCTGAAAGATTTTTACTAACAGGAGATACTAGTTATTTGACAAAATTCTTAACAGAAGATGGTAAAGTCACAAAAGATAGCGGTCCTATATATAATCAAATACAAGATTTAATTAACACATATAACGAAGTTTCTAAAGAAGAAGAAACTGAAAAAACAGAAGAAAAAAATGAAGAAGGAGGAAGTAAAACTAAGAATAAAAATATTACAGCAAAAGAAGAAGAAGAAACAGAAGATGATGAGTATAAATTTACAATAGATATAGAAAGATTAGATGATAATTATCATCCTACTTTGTTAACTGCTTTAAATGCAAATTATTCAAAACACGTTAAAACTAGACTTAAACAAGGTAAAACTGCATTAACTAAAGAAGATTGGCAGGCAACTGATGATTATAAAAATTTAATAAACAGTTACAAGTTTATTAAAACAGAATGGCGAAAAGAATTAGAATCTCAAGCAAGAAGTAAAGAAGATATAGAAAAAGATTTTTTAAGTGATAATGGTTTACGTGAATGGTTAGAAAAAAGAGAAACTATAGAAGAACCTCGAATGATCAATAATTATCGTGATACTGAAACTTCTTTAATGGATTTCTTTCCTGAAGCAGGAGTTAATATGAATTTATTAGCTAATCAACAAATAAAACATGAAGGTAATAATTATAATGTTGTAGTAGAAGCAATTGTTGATGATCAAGGTCAATTTGTTAATAGTTATGTGATTAAAAATAAAAATGGTAGTAATTTAAGAGAAGAAATTGATGATGAATTATTAAAAAATAATCAAGGTAGATTTTTAGATGTAGAAACTGCAATACAAGTATTAAATCAATTAGAAGAAAAATACTACAATGAAGATGTTAGTTTAGAATTTCAGTATGGAGATTTTACATTAATTACTGGAAGTTTTGTATTTAGTAAAATGTTTTTATTTGAAAAATATAAAGTAATTTCAACATCTAAAGAAGTTAGAGATACAGGCGAATTAGTATTAGAGGATTCAATTAGTGGGGAAAGAATCACAGTTAAATCACCAGAACAATTTGCAGACAAATATCAATTAGATGAATTTAAACCGTCTCCAGTATCTAAAAATTTAACAAGATTGAGAATTAAAGATCCTGTCAGACACACACCGCATATAAATGATGGTGAAGATAGAAAGCAAGCTGTTAGAAGAATAGATTATATATTTAGTAATCTAACACCAGAAGAAAGAAAAAGTTTAGAGTTAGTTGTAATAGACAATCCTAATTCTGGAGCAACTCTTAAAGAAGAATTTGCTTTTAATGAAAAAGAACCTAACCCTCAATTAAGAAAAACAAGTGACACATATATAATAGGTATAAGAATATCTGATCCTGCTTTAAGAGATAGAATTAATAACGATCTAGAAAATAAAGCTGATCTACCAATATCAGATTCTAAAGATGGAATTATAGCATATATTCCAAATAGAAATTTTGCATATTTTAATTCTAAAGGTGAGCAAATAGATCCTAGAAATATGGATTTAGCTACAGCTAGAAGAATGTTTTACAATTATAATCAAGAATTAACACAAGCAGATTTAGATACATTAAAACAATACTTTGCTATACAAGCAAGTTTGATAAGCCTAGTAGAATCTAAAAAAACTTCTTCCAATGCAGGAAGCCAAATAGAAGATTATATAGCTCAAGGTAAAGTACCAAAAGGAGAAAAATTATCACTTATTTTTTATCATTCTAAAAATAGAAATGAAGGGATAAATCCAACGATAAATCCTATAACAGGAACAATAGAGTATCTTTTTGATACTGTACTTAGTAAAGATATATTTTATGTTGATAGAGAAGGTAATTTATATAGAGCTATTGCACCTACACCAGGTGTATATTATCAATTTAAAAACATAAAAACAGGTGAAGATGTCATGCTTCCACCTAGTGAAGTAGTATCTATAGATTTAAATGAATTTAATTTACCAATTGAAAATATTAATACTGAAAAAGCATCTTATGAAGATCTTAAATACTATGATTTATGGATTAACCTAATAGATAACAGAATTATAGAACTTGAAAAAGCATTAAAAGAAAATGAAAAAGAAATAATAGAAAAAGAATTGTCTAAAGGTATAGAAAATGTAAACTACTTAGATTTTAAAGGAAACGTTTATAAATATTTTTTCAATCTAAAAGAAAAAAAGGAATTTACTCAAAGGAGACAAAAAGCTGAAATAAAAAATAATCAATATGAAATTGAAATAGCAAAATTACAAAACAATTCTGAAACACAACAACAAGAAGGTCCTCTGATTATAACATCTGAAGAACTTGCAAATGCTGGATTTTCATTTAATATAGATAGTAGATTTTTTGAGAAAAATTTAGATGCTGTAAGTCCTAGACAATTAAACATTACTACTGTTAAAGGTAAACAATTAATATTTGATAATAGAAAATTTATATTTGTCGATGAAGAAGGTAATTTAATATTTGAAAGAAGAAAAGATTATATAGTAAGTGAACTTGATATAGACGAATTAGATTTTCCTCAAAAAATTGAACAAGAGATAGAAGAGCTTAGTGCTGATACACATAATAGAGCAAGAAATAAAGGAGCTTATGTATTAATAGTTAGACATGAAAGTGGAGAATATACTTTAGTAGAACTAAAACCAAAAAAACTTGATGATACAGAATTAGAAGATTTTTTTGATGAAATTATAGAAAGATCTGAAAAAACAATTCAAGAAAATTTAAACATAGTTGAAGGGCAAATCTTAGAAAAAGCAGAAATAAAAGAAGGTGGTCTACCTTATAATAATGACTTTAATAAAAGTTTACAAGAGGAAATATATATAGTTGCTAAACCTAATATGTATGTTCGATTAACAGTAAGTCCAAGAGGTAGAATAGAATTACAAGTTTTTCGACTAAATAAAGAAAATAAATTTGAAGCTTTATTAGTTAAGGATGGAGTGAACTCACCAGCCAGTATTTCATATCTTGAAATGTCTGAGGCTATTGAAGAATACAAAAAAAATGGAAAAGATAAACTAGATGTACTAACTAAATTATTTAATGCTAAATTATTTAATGACGCTAATACTAGATTGGAAGAATTTGATTTAAATCTATCAATGGATAGTGTAAGAAGAAGTTTTCCAAAAGAAGCTACTATTGATCAAGTATTAGACAATACAGAAACAAATCATTCTACAGATGTAAGATATGAATATCAAGTAACAATATCACAAAGAGCTTCAGATGTACAAGCAGCAAGAGAAGTATCTTTAATAGTTGAACAAGCCAGTAAGAAAAAACAAGAAGAAGCTAAAAAAGAGGAAGAAAGACAAGAAGAAAAAAATAAAAAAGAAGAAGAAGATAAACAAAAAACAGGTGAAGATCCTGGTGCTATTTATATAGCAAGTGCAATGTTATATTTACAAAATAGTGCTAAATATGTTGTAGAAGAATATAATAAAAGAAATAAACTTATAGAAAGTATAAAAGCTAGAATAACTGAAATACAGAGTAAAGTAAATTTAAGTGCAGAAGATAAAGCTACAATAAAAAGGTTGCAAGAAGAACAAAAAAATGTTTCTGCAGAAAGTGAAATTTTAAAAAATTTAATTTATGATATCAATAGAGTATATTCACAAATAAACAGTATAATAAGTGATGAAACTACTTCTAATAAAGAAAAATTAATATCAGTTGAAAATATTGTTTCCGAAGAAGAAGATTTGTTTTCTGAATTTGAAATAAAACCTGAATCTGATGAAAATGTTGAAACTGTAGAACAGCCTGAAGTAAATGAAGAAGTAAATGAAAAAACTATAGCTGAACAAATAGCAGAAAAAGAAAAAGAAATAGATCAAGCGATAAAGTCAAAAAGAGGTAAAACAGAAGAAGAAAAAATTAAAATTAAAAAACAAATAGAAGTTCTTAAAAAAGAGCTACAAGATTTAAAGAACTCTAGAGCTAATAAAATAGTAAAAGGTACAGATTTAGATCAGACTGATATACAAGATATAGATGATTTTTTAGATTGGGCAGCTAAAAATTTACCTGATTATATTGATATACAAGATATTAATACATTAGGTGATAATATGAAATCTGGTGGTATGCGTGTTGGAGCATTTGCTTTAGCTTTATCAGATATAGCTGGTGGTATGAGAGTAAAAGGTACTTTATATACTGGAGCTAAATCTCCTTATAGATATCACGAAGCATTTCATGCTGTATTTAGAATGTTATTAACCGATGAACAACAAAGTAAATATTTAAGACTTGCTGCAAAAGAAGTTAGAGCTAAACTCAGAAAAGATGGTATTAGCTTTGAAAAAGCTTTAAAGGAGTTTAGTAACTTAACAGAAAGATATAAACAATTATCAAGAGATGAGTTAATCAAACTTTATTATGAAGAATATTTAGCTGATCAATTTGAATTATTTAAACAATCACCTAAATCTACTAAAACAGATCCTATAAACAAATCATTTTTTGCAAGATTGATTGAATGGATAAAATCATTTTTCTCAAGATTCACCAAAAATGAATTAACTAGATTATATGAAAATATAGACTCTGGTAAATTTAAGACAGCTATACCTGTAGTAAACAGATTCACTTTAGGTGTTGAACAAGGTGTTACTATAAAAGCTAATGCTATTATTCCTTATAGAGGTAAGAATAAAAATACATATAGTTATTTAGATCCTGATGTAGCTAGTTCTATAGTAAGAAGTATGGCATCCATATTTATTGAAAGAGAAAGTATAAATACTGATCCTAATAAAACTAGAAGTCAATTATTAGATGAGATAATTGAAGATTTTAAAAATTTATATGATCCTGATAAAGAAAGTTATGAAAGTATTAGTGATGAAAGTTACTTGGTACTTGATAATATTGCAGATTCTTTTAATGATTATAGTGAATTTTTCAAAGATGAAGTCACTAAATATTTAGGTTTAGTAGATTTAAATATAGAAGATTCTATTTATTTATATGAAGAACAAGAAGATGATGAAGGTTTAAGAACTGTTTCAGATTGGGATAAAGATGCAAGTAATTATGGTGGTTGGAATTCTATATCTTCAATGCTTAGAAAATTCATAATGATCACATCACTAGAAGAAAGTGATATTTTTGGCAATACAGAATTGAAACCTGGTGAAAATTTAGTTGTTCCTGTTGATTTTGCTTTTGTTTACAACGGTTTATTAAAATCTACAGCTAATGAAACAGATCCTGAAAAAATATTAAAAAAGATAATATTATTTGCACAATATAATAATCATACTCGAGCTGTAGTAAATAAGATATTAAATAGGATAGGTATTACTGAAGAACAAATTATAGATGGTAATTGGATGAATTCAATTAAAGATCCATTTTTCTATAATGCTTTAATTAGTGGATTTGAAAACTTCAGAGTAGATTATTTATTCGTACATAGAAATGTTAATGGTCAATATTACATATATACTGCTGCATTAAGAGATGATGCAAACTCACAAATAGATAGATGGGGTCAAGCACATTTACCAATGTATGAAAAATATACTAGAGATGAAGACTTTAAGAAAAAAGCTTTAGAAGTTATAAATCGTTTCCAAGCTCTCATTTCAACTAAGTTCAAAGATGTATCAGATGAAGATTTAAGAAAGAATGTTAAAGATATTAGAAAAGATCTAATTGAATATATTGGTATAGAGTTAAGTGAGCAATATATAGCTTACCTTATTACCAGAAACATAAGTAATAGAACAGATAGACAAGAATTATTAAATAGTGCATATGATAATATTACTGCATTAACAGATAATAATTTTGTTTATATGAAACAATCTATCACCGCTAATAAAAATATGTTCAGTACTGATATTACAGGTGCTGGTATTGCTATTAAACAAATGGCTTTAGCTAATGCTGAATTTGATGAAACTGTTGGAGCATCTGTATTTAAAAACCCAAATGGAGATTTAGTATATGCACATCAAAAATCATCTTTTCATTTAAAGATGATAGAATTATTAAATGATGAGAATTTATTAAATGACTTAAAAAAAGATCCTTTTTTAACAGCAAACTGGTTATTAAATAATGAAGCATTTTTTCAATTAGTTAGAGAAAAAGGTTTATCTGTTACTAGGGTGGCGGGTTTAAAACAAGGAAATATTGAGCAAACAGATGAAGGAATATCAGAATCACAAAGTATAGGTAAAACTTATGGAGACCTTTCACCAAGAGAATTTTTAGCAGTATTAGTAAATACTTACCCTGCATTATATAATGAAAGTACAGGTAAATTAAAAAATACTGTTCAAGTAAAACAAGATGATGGTACTTATAAAAGAGTAGCATTAGCTCCAGTTTTATTGCGTGTCTTAGAAGCTTCTAATACAGGAGATATGGTTTTCCTTCCAGTAGTAGAAACAGTCAAATTAGATGAAAAAGGTAATGTTGTTCTTACAGATAAAGCATTAGATGGATTTATAAATAATATTAAAGCTGAATTTGAAAGGATTAAAAAGAATGTAAATCCTAATACTAGAGATCAAAGAGATATTGAAAATTATAATAAAGGAAAAAAACGAGCTCAGGTTTTTGGTAAGAATAGAAGCATTTTAACCCCTAAAACAAATCAATCTGAAGTAATTGATAGTGAAAATATAAATGTAGATGATTTATCTGTTTTAGAAAGAGTAAAATATTATAAACAATTTGGTATTAAAAAAGAGGATGGTACTGATATTACTGTAAAAGATGTAGAAGAAAATCCTACGTTGTATCAAAAATCACCATATATTAACGAAGCTCTAAAAGAATCTGAATTCGCCATTAGAGATTTAGCTGCAAGATTAGTTGATAGAATTGGTGGTGAAGTTAAATTTATATTGGACAAAGATAGAGATTATAGCGGTTTTAATAAAGGCAATCTTTCTGTAATTAATTTAGCAAAAGCTACTTTAGATACACCTATACATGAAATAGTAGGACACCCTATTATCAGAGCTATTAAAAATAAATCTTATACTATAAATGAAGTAGATACATCTATAGGTATTGGTATATTTAGAATAACTAATAAAAAATATGAAGTTGTACGAAATAATAAAGTTGTAAAAACATTTAATAAAAAAAATGAAGCTGAAGAATATATTAATTCTACAAATGATTCTTTATATCAAAACTTATTAAAAGAACTTGAAAAAGGTTATGGTAAAGAAGTATTAGATAGAATTAAGAAAAATTATATAAGTAAAGATGTAAATTTTCCTGTACCTACTAAAGATGGTAATAAAGTCCTAAGTAATGTAGGAGATGTTGATAAAGGATTTTATTATTTAACAAATGATAATGGTGATGATTTAGGTAATTATAGTTATGAAGAAATAATAAATAATTATCCTGAAATAAAAGACTCTATTAGTTTTAGTTTAGAAGAGCAACAAGAAGAAGCATTAGTACAATTACTTGGAGAACTTACAGCAGGTAAGATCAAAGAAACTAAAGAAAATAAAAATCTTATTAGTTTCCTTAAACAGTTATTAAAACAAATGACTGATTATATGAGAAGTTTATTTAATTCTAAAGAAATAGAAATAGATAAACTTAGAGCTGATATAACTTTAAATGATTTAGCTAACCTACTTGCTTATACTAATAGTAAAATAATATTACCTGGTAGTAGAGTTGAATATACTACACCAGATGGTCAAAAATTTAATACATATCAAGAAGCTAGTAATCATATAAGTAAGTTATTTAGTGAAAGTGAAGATGTTGATTTAAATAATTTCACATTAGATAATAGTACACAAAAAGGTAAACTAATAGAAGCGAGTTTTTATTTTAAAAACAGATTTTTTAGAGATTTTGGCGACTGGTATAGAAGAGGAAAGTTGAGTGAAGATTTGTCAGAAATTTATTTAGACATATTAAATAATAATGGAAAACTTTATGAAACTATTGAAAACGATTCTATAAAAGTAGCTATAACTGATAGTGGAAATTATTATCACTTTGTTGGTTCATTTCCTGAAAAAGTTACAAAAGAAGAATTCGAGGATATTATAAAATATAGAAGGTATGATTTTTTTATAAACCGTAACAAAAAATATGAACAAGGTCTGGAAATAATTAACGCTTGGAAGAAAGAAAACAATATAATTTATAATCCAGAAGAAGTGTATAGTAGAGGTCAAGGTTTTTATCATGCTATCGGTGCTTATGCTAATTTAGAATTAGATTTGCTATTGCAAAATTTATTACAACATATTGAAGATAATAAAAAAGCAGGTGGTAAATTTGTTTTATCTGCGTATACTAAACCTATTAATAAAAGAATAAAACATTTAGAAGGAAAATCTTCTATAAGAATTGTAATGTATCCTAAATCAGAAGATATACTGTGGGCAGCACGTAGAGATGTATATTCAGGTAGTGTATGGGATTCTGCTAAAGCAGTATCTGAAAATAAAAAATCTGAATTACTTGGAGTAACGTTTACTAAAGCACCTTCTGAAGGTAATGTAGATGAAGTAACTCCTAACTTAGCTTCTATTATAGATGAAAGAACTTATCAGCATAATGAATTAGGTATTGAATTAACATCTTCTAATTTTAGAATAGAGTATGATAATAATGTACCTATAAAATTAAAGAAACTTGTTGATTCTATTAATAGTATTTTAGATGAAAGATATGGTAAAATAATCAAACCTGAAATTAACATAAATCAAGAAAAAACTTATAAAAATTATTATGAAGAAACAGATTCTGAATATACTATTACTTATGTAAAACAAGAAAATGATTATAAAGTGACTTGGTATGAAGATAAATATAAAGATTCAGAATCTATTATAAAAGAAGAAATTATTGCTTTAGATGAAGCTGTACAATTTAAACCTGAATTATTACAATTAGGTATAGAACCGACTCAAACTGATAAAAATACTAAAAGTATTTCAAAGTTTAGAGATGAATTTTTCTATAGATATAACAGAGAATTAAACAGATATAGTGTACGTTATGATTATTCTTCTAGTAGTTTTGGTATTTATGACAGTTCTACTAGGAAGTATACATCAGAAAAAAGATTTAAAACAGAAAAAGAAGCAGAAAAATTTTTTAGAGCTAATTATAAAATAGAATACAAAAAACAATTATTGATTAATTCTAAAGTGGCTAGACTTAAAGAAGTAGCAAAAAAATATCCAAGAAGCTTAATATCAAGTGATGTAATTAATGATACTCAAAGTGATATAATACAATATCAACAAAGTAAATTAACTCCTAAACAACAACTACAACAAAAATTAAATGAATTAAGAAAAGCACAAAAACAAAATTCAAATCAACAATCTCAAGCACAAAATTCAAATCAAATATATGATCTCTTAGGTGAAAAAACAGAATCTAATAATGTAGTAATCAAAGATGCTGAAGGTAGAGGTAGAGGTAAAGTTAATTTACCTACTAAAGATGTAAAAATTAATATTTATGCAGGAGATAATGAAAATTCTAAATTAAGCAATTTTGCTATTAGACCTTTTACAATTAATGTAGATACACCTTCAGGTAATAAAGAATTTACTTTTCAATCTGTAGAACAAGGATTTCATTTTTATAAAACAATTGTTGCCAACAATGCTAAAGTAGCTGCTAAAATATTAAAAACTACTGATGGAGGAGCTTTAAGAAGGTTGACAAATAGAAAAAATCTTCCCATGACTGACAAACAAGTTAAAGAATGGGATGATACTTCTAAATCAATCATGTTGAATTTAATGTATGAATCTTATGCCCAAAATCCTGATGAAGCTCAACGGCTTTTGAATACTGGAGAAGCTACTATAACTCATACACAAGACAATACAAGATGGAAAACAGATTTTCCTGAAGTAGTAATGACTGTAAGAGATATGTTAAGAGAAGAAGGATTTGATAAAAATCAATCTTCAAATTCAATAATAGCATACAGAACACGAAAAGATAATTTCTTAGAAGCCTTACGAGAAGACAATGCTATTGGTAATCCTTTTAGTCATAAAGGCTATAGTATGTATAAATCATACCCTGCTACTGTAGAACAAGCAGTTAAAGATTTTATATCTTGGATGATAGGAGAATCACATACAGATAAATTGCAAGATTATAGACAAGCTATTATAGATAAAATAATAAACGGAAAATTACAAGGTAAAACAATTTATTACTATGAAGAACTTAATCAACCATCTCATGCTACAGCTTTAGATTATTTGATTAATAATTACGATTGGAACAGAGCAGAAGCACAACAAACAGAAGAGTATGTTTCTTTTGAAGATTATGCAGGCATTGATCAAGATGTAGAAGATACTCAAGAAACTGAAATGGCAGCTGATCCTAAAATGTTAAGAGATTGGGCTACAGAAATTGAAACTATAATTACAGAAAACAATGATTTAAGTTTTGAAGAAGTTATTGAACAATTAGGAGGAATGGAAGAATTTAAAGCATTCTTAATAAACAGACTTGAACAAGAATATAAAGACTTTAGAAACACTTCAAGAAATGTTTTAGCAAATAATTTATATGGTAATAATATTAAAGCAGGTTTAAAAAATTCAGATGGTGTAAAAACTGCAAATGTAATTGAATCCATGTCTCTTTTAAACATGACCGATGATTTTGATTATAATTTAAAACAAATATTCTTTAATAACTGGTTAAATACTGCAGCTATAAATCAGATACTATTAGGTGATAGAGCTTTAATTTTAAAAAATAGTACAGATGAAATAAAAAGAGCAAAAGGTGCAAATGCTTCAGGTGATACAGCTGCCACAAATGCTATTGCTGAAGAGTATGGTATAATGCATGAAACTGCACATATATCAATGTTTGGTTTTACAGATCCAAAAAATTCTAAAAGTTATGGTACAGGTGCCGATGTGGAAATTGCTGATGGTCAAAGTTATATGACTATAAAAGCATTTAAACATTTTTGGTTTGGTTTAGGTAAATTAACACCAAAACACGGAAGGTTATTACAGAGAATTGAACGTGGTGAAGAAATACCTTATGAAGAATTATTACAATCAGCGGAAGATGGTGAAAGTTATGCTAAAGCACAAGCAATGCTTAACTCTAAAAAGTTTGTTTATTATGATGGTAAAATATATTTAAAAACATCAATATTTATTTTAACTAAAGAATATACATCTTATTATGAAGATGGTATGTGGAAACCTAAACCTAATAAAAGAGCTCTTCATAATCTTAGAGAATCAATGGAAAGATTTGAAAATGATGAATGGGCAGAAGGTAGAGGAACATTGGCTTTAGCTGCACCTGAATCAGCATTAAAAGAATTTAAAATGAATATTCAAAATTTTAACGATGCTACATCAGGAAGAAAATTCACATCAGATAATAGAATGGATATGGATGCAAATTATCTAAAATTGCAAACCATAAACCCATCTAATAAAATGGAAATAACAGATCCTGGACAGATAAGAACTTTAATAACTGCTGAACAAGATCTTAAAACAAAAGTCTATATTAATGGAAAAACATTTACTATTGAACAAATAAAAGCTTACTATAACGAAGCACTTAAAAATAGAGATAAATTAAATTATACAAATAAAAGAAATTTAATTTTCAGATTTGATATTGATAAAGCAACAGAACTTTTAGATAAAAGTATAAAAGCCAATACATTATTGCCAGAATTATATACATTTTTAATGTATGCTGCAGCTGGTTTAAAATCTTCAAATGCCACTAGTAATATACAAGAAATGTTTTCTGTAGATGAAAATGGTCAACAAAAATATAATTTAAATAACCCGCAAACTATAAGAAAATTTGAACAGTTATTTTTAAGTTTCTTTGCAAAAGGTGTATTAAATGCAAAAATTCCTGGAACATCTGCAGCATTAGTTTCTGACATGGGTGTAAGAGTTTATAGAATAGTATATTCTGTAGATAAAAAAACTGGTATGCCTGATCTACAAGACGTTATTAGAGAAGATGAATTTCACAGAAGGTTTGATGCTAATGCAATAGAATATAATATAGACAATGGTCCTATTGCAGGAGATGATAAAAACTTAAGTGGTTTAGCTGAAGCTGTGAAAAAAGGACCTGTAATTATAATTGATAGATTAAGAGACAATATGAAAGAATATGTAGAGGTAGAAAAAGACAAATATAAATATACAGGTCAAAGATATTCTGAAATGATAATGGCACCACATGAAATAAATATGGCTAAAGAGTTTGTAGGAAATAATGAGCTTATGCCTGACTTTTTATCTAAAATATTTGGTGTACGTATCCCTTCTCAAGATAAACATTCATTTTTGAATGTTAAATGGGTTGATTTTATGCCTGGTTACTATGGTTCTTCTGCAGTATTTCCTAGAGAATTAGTAGAGAAATCAGGTGCCGATTTTGATATTGATAAGTTGTACATGCACATGAAGGAATATTTCTTTGAAAATGGACAATTTTATGAATATGGAAAAGCTAAAACAGAAAAAGAAAAATTCAAACATTATGTAAAAAGTTTAAATAAGAATGTTAAAAAGAAAGGTTCTTCTATTGCCTTAGCATTCGAAAAATATGAATCAAATCCTGTTTTAGGTTTTGATATAGAAAAAGTATTTGATGACGTTAAAGAATATGGTATAAGTGTAGAATCTATAAAAGCTGCTGCAAAATTAGGTTTACCTTATACATTTAAAGATTATCAAGAATATAAACGTAAAAATGGAAATGTAGAACCGTATGTTGAAGCATTAAACAATGAAATATTAGATTATAAATATGCTTTATTAGGTAATGAACATATAACAAATACTAAAGGTAGAGATGTTGCAATTCATAATGAACCTGCAGATACTTCTCCACTAGATAAGTTGTTAGAGGAATTAAAAGATGATATACCTGAGATTGCAGCAATGATTAATGAAGATGATGTTGATATAGATAATATGTTGAATGCAATGAAAGCTTTTGATGCTAATAAAGCAGGAGCAGATTCAATTGGTGCAGCAGTATTACCTAACTTATACTTAAGTTTATTAAAAGAATATAACATCTCTATTCCTGAAATTAAAGATAAAAATGGAAAAGTTATAAGTACAAATCTTAATTTAAATAATAGAAACTATAATGATTTTTTTGGTGATTACGCAGGAACTTATAGAAAACAATATATAATATCTGCATTAATTACTGCAATGACAGATAATGCTAAATTACGATTGTCTAAAAAATTAGGATTAAATAAAGATGCTTTAGCTGTAGTGACAAACATGACAGCATTAGGTGTTCCTATTAAAACATCCATCATGTTAGTCAATAATCCAATTATTCAAGAATTGTATTTTCAAGCTATAAATAAAGAAAATCCTTTGGATCCAGGAATGAGATTCTTAGCATCTCAAATGTTAGCGTCTTTAATTGAAAAATATGAAAGTTTTACTGAAGTTGAAGAACCGACATTAAAAATGAAAGTTACTGATGAAATTTTATTTAAAGCTTGGAAAGATAAAATTGATATAAGAACTGCATTTCAATCTAATGATCCTAAAGTTGTAAAAATCGCTTATAATATATTAGATGTATTTATGACTGCTTATAGTATAAAAGAATATACTGGTAAATTAGGTTCTATAATAAGTTTAAATAAAGGTCCTGGAAAAACATATTTAGATATACTGAGAAAAGAAAAAGATATAAATGATTTAGGTTTACATTTATCAGATGCTAGATATAAAAATTACTATCAAAATGCGTTAGATAGTGGACAAATAATTATAGATGTAAGACCTATATTTAAAGATACATGGCAAGGTAATTTACTAAATATATTTATTGAAATTAAGGATAAACTGCTTCCTAGAGTATTTATTACTAGAACAGGACCTTATGTAAAAATGCTTGATAAAATATATGCAAATACAATTAATTTAAATCAAGAAGATCGTGAAAAAATTAGATTAGATCTTTTGAGTTATTTAACTATAAAAGCATACGATTATAGTTTGCAAACTTCAGGCAGTAAAGATATTGCATCACTCAACAATAATTTATTATATCCTCAGTTAGAAGGAGAAAAAATTACAACTGTTGTTGATAGAATGAGACAAAAATATCCTAATAATTTCTTTTTAAGATATTTCGCTATTAGTACAAAAGCTGAAGCTGAAAGTAATAAGTTGGGTATTGATACAATAACAGCTAATACTTTTAATAGATTGAGTGATTCTGCTAAGTTAAAACTTCAATCTGCTTTAGTTGACTTGTCTAGTAAAACTGATGTATATGATGATTTCCGTACTTTGATTCATTATATAATGGTTAAAGATGGGATGGGATATGCTTACGGTTCTTTACTAGAATCAGTTACTCCATTTTTATATGAAAGATATTTAAATATAATAGATGGTGTAGAAAATACATTATTAAATTTTCAAGAAAATAATGTTCTTACAACTTTTGGTGTAGGTTCAGAAGATTTAATAAATGACTTTTTAAAAGGTTATTTGCAGAATACTAAATTAAGATATAAACTTAAAAAGTTAAAAGGTGCAGGTTTTAGAAATAAATCAACATTTGAAAATACAGATATAGTTGATCAATTTAATCTTAATGAAATAGAAAATGAAACAGAAACTTTATATTTATATGGAGAAAACGAAAATGTTTTTAATAACTATGAAAACACTTTTCAATTAAAGTATAAAAAAGAAGATGGTAGTTTTTACACTAATTCAGAATTAAAAGAATTTAGAGAATTTTTTGCAAAATCAATATCTGATTTTAAAGATAAATTTTTAGAAGGTGATTATTCAAGATTAGTGCATAGGTCTAAGTTAATTCCTGATTATAATGAATTAGCTTCACAACAACCTGATATAGCTAAACACATTAAGCTTAAATTAGAAGAATTAGGTTTAGCTCCTATAAGTTTAGCTGGATCTAAATACTTTTATACAACTAAAGAAAATGGTACTACTAAATTAATAATAGATATGTATCCTTATGTTGAATCTGGAATTTTAGAAACAGATCCTTTTAAAAGTAAGAGAGATGGTTTGGTTTTAAATGATGAAGAGTTGATAGAGAAAGTTAAAAGATTTAAAAAAACTAGTTTAGCTAAAAATAATATGACTCTTACTACTGTTAGAGATGAAAATGGGAAAGTTTTAGAAGTTATTATTCCTTTTGCTATTAGATTAGGTAGTGATGAAACAGGTTATACTTATTATATATTAAATAAATATAAAACATCATCAACATTTAATAGCTTTGAAAAAGTAAATATTTCAGCTAATTATGCAGAATATATTCAATTTTCGCCAAAAGGTTCTATTGGGCAATGGTCTGGCGGTTTTATGCATCAAGGAGAACTTCCTTCTAATTTAGAAGTAAGAGAATATAAAAGATTTTTAACAAACAAAAAACCTCAATTTAAGTCAGATCCTGTAGATCCATCAAAAATAGAAAAAGTAACTGATCAAAAAGTGACTGTTAAAAAAACAGAAAATAAACCTAAACAAACAGGACCTAAACCAGATCCGACTAAAATAAATGAAACTACACCATCTGATATTGTAGATAATGATTTTTGGTTTTCTTTAGTATCTGCTAAGTCAAAAGATGATGATAGAAGAAAAATTACAGCTTTTTGGAATAAATTAACATCAGATGAAAAAAATACATTAAGGAAAAATAGAAATCAAAATACAAATGATGACACTATAAAATCAATCTTGAATGAATATGAAAAAGGAACGAGTACAGTTAAAGATTTTATTGATAATATTAATAAATGTTTTATATGAAATGTCTAAATAGAAACTTACAAGAATATAAAGTTTTATCTGAATATGTTGGTGGTGATGTATTAGCTAATATGTATATTAATAAATGGCAAGAAGCTAATAAAACGGATAATTTTCCTACGGTAAAACAAATGAAAGATTTTTTATCATATGCTAAGAAAAGCAAGAAGAAGTCTAAGGAAGATTTTAGCAATAAAATAATAAATAATCTTTTAGAATTTAATCTTATTGAACAAAGAGATGATAGTTATATAATTATAAATGATAATCTTGCAGAAGGAAAAATGGAAATAATTAAAAGATTTTTATCTTTTAATGGTATTAATCCAAACGTTATAGATTTCAAAAAAGAAAACGGCACTATTACAGTAAGTATAAATAAAAGTAAAGTATCAGTTATAAAAGATAATCTTTTAAAGAAAAACAACGAATCTAATAGAACTGTAAATTTGATAAATCATTTGCGTACATTATTTCCTGATTTAGAAATTTTATTATACGATGAGCAAAAAGCTGAAAAATATTATAATAGTCTTCCTGAAGAAGAAAAAGCTCGAGTAAAATTTAAAAATATCAATGCTTTTCATGTAAACGGAAAAGTTATATTAATAAAAGATAGAGTTAATAATAGTACGGCTATAGAAGAGGTGTTACACCCTTTTATAAATTACTTATATGATTCGAATAGAAGAATTTTTGATTCTCTATTAAAAGAAAGTTTAAATAATTTTCCTGAATTAGTAAATCATATCAATAATACATATACTGAAGAAAATGGTTTTAATCAAATTGATAGAAATTTAGAAATTGTAACTCAAGCTCTTACTAAACACTTTAAAAAAGAATATGAAAAAAACCCTTCTACACCTTTTAAAAATAGAATAAGAGATTTTATAATATGGTTTTCTAATATAATTAATAGTTTATATAGAAGTATAACAGGATTAGAGTTAGGTTTAAATCCTATGATGATTAGAGAAGGTGTAGATTTATCCTCACTTGCTAAAAAATTAAATACTGAAGTTACAAGATTTAAAACTGAAAACTCTACAATACAAAAAGTACAATATGATTTATCACCAGAAAGAAAAAAAGCTATTGATTACATTTTAGACCAAGCTAATGAAACACAAAAAGCAGTTCTTAATCAACTGTTAAATTTAAAAAATACTACTGATATAGAAATAAAAAACTTTTTTGCTAATAGCGAAACAAATGATTTAATATATTTTGACGAACCTTTACATGCTTATTATAATCTTGATCATAAAGTAGGGGAAGGAATTGTACAATATACACCCACATCAACTATTATAAAAGGTGAAATGGATCCTAATAACCAAGATAAGTATAAATTAAATTTAGATGTAGGTAATTATTTTGATATATTAATGAACAATATTGTAGAGGGTGTACCATTCAATGAAATTCAAAATTTACCAGTTTTAGAAGATTTTGATGGTGCAGCTGCTTATGAATTTTTATCTGAAACAATTAGAGATTTAATTTCCGATAAAAGTATAGCTATACCACAGGTTATTGTTCATAATAGAGGAGCAATGATAGCTGGAACTATTGATTTGTTAATAATTACACCTGAAGGAAAATTAAAAATAGTGGATTTAAAAACTAGTAAAAATTCAGTAAATTCTAGAGATAATAAATATGATAAAAAATATCCATTAGAAGGTGATAGAGAAGTTAATTATAATGGTGAAACAGTTTCTTTAAAAGGTTCTTCATTAATTGAATATGGTATAAATTCTTTATCAACTAGGCAACAACACAATTTACAAGTAAATATGTATAGAAGAATGTTGGAGCTTATGGGTTATGAAATGGATGATAGTGAAACAGCTGCAGTTACTTTAAATATTAGAGTAGATATACAAAATATAAATGGAAAAGAAGTTTTTACAGGAAAATATGAGCATGAAGCTACAGTAATGCATCCACCTTCACAAAATGCAGAATTAATAAAAAAACTTTTAAAAGATAAATCTGATTCAACATTAATAAATGAATTGAATGAAACTAATGAAATGTTTTCTGAAGGAAATATACCAGGAGAAAAAATAATAACAGAAGAAGAAGCTCAAACAGAAGAAAATGTGTTTATTCCTTTAGAACAACAACCTATTTATAAGATATTAAATAACTATCAAAAAGATTTATTAAAGAAAAAAGAACTAATAGATACTTTAAAAAGTAATTTCTATATGGATAAAGGTGCTGAAAAAACTAAAGCATCTATATTAAATATAATTTCTTTAATCACTATAGCACAAACAGAAGGTCCAATTGCTAGGAGTGGTTTATATACTTCTTTACTAAGGGATGCTTTAAGTCAAATTAAAAGTTTTAAAGAATATGTAGAAGATCCACAAAATTTTAATAAAGAAGAATTTATAGGTTATGTTATCAATTTTGATAGGTTTGCAGAAACTTTTAGAAACTTATATGAAATACAAGATAGTAATATATTAAATGCTACACAAATGCGATTAGTATATACACTTCAAACAGAATTAAATAGTATTGTAGGTACTAAAAATGAAGAAGGTTTAATTGATAGATCTATTACTAATTATGTAAAAGAACATGTTAGAAATAATTCTAACAGAGATTTATCAGAATCAGATCTAAATGATTTATTAGCTATGACTTCTGATTTGTCTGAATATAGTATGAACTATGGAGAGACTGCATCTTCATCAGATACTTTACTTGCATTAATGGATAAGCTTGTTAAAAACAAGAAACAAGAAGTTTATGACGCTGTTGATGTATTTAAAGCTAATATAAATAATTTAGCAAAAAGATTACAAGATTTATCTACAGAAAAAGATCCTCAAAAACTTTTTCATTATATGATTAAGTTTGATGAAAACGGTCTCCCTACTGGAGAAATTATAACAGAAAGAGGTGCTCTATATACTGAAACTAAAAGAAAGTTAAGAGATGCTTTAATAGATGAAAATGGAGTATGGAAAAAATATAAACCTGTCATAGATCCAAAATATGCATCTCAAGCTGACATAAACTATAATATAGCTTTAGCTAAAGCAAAAGAAGAATATAGAAACTTTATGCAAGCCGAACAAAAAGGTAGTAGTGGGCAACCTGTTAGTGGAGAGTATCATAGTTATACAAAAGAATTTTTAGACTTGAGACGTAAATATGAAACTTATATAACTAATGGAAGAAGAGGATATTGGGTTAAAAAAAGGGGTGTTACTAGAACTCAATATGAAAAGTATAAAACTGAACATTTTGATGTAATTGAATATTCTAAAGCGGTAAGAGTAAATGGTGTTTTAACAGGACAAGTTTTGCCAGGTCAAGAAATGTTAGTACCTAAGAAAAAATATGTTCAAGTTAATAAAAATAGATATTCTGATGGAAAAAGTTTACAAGATGAAAGGTATACTGAAATAATGAATAATACTTCAACAGAATTAGGTAAAGCTCAAAAAGCATTTTATTTAGAATATACAAAACAAATGAAAACTTTACTGGATTCTTTACCTCCAGGTATAAGATTTTCAATGGCTGGTAGAATACCTTTAATCAGAAGTAAATTATATAATAATTTAAAATCTAAACCTAATATTGTAACACGTCTTTGGACTAAAATGACAAGGGGAATAGATAATTTAACAACTGAAACAAATACTCAAAAATTAGTAGTTACAAATGAATCAGGACAAATTATAGATTCTTTACCTGTATATTATACTGGAAAATTAAAAGATGAAAATGATTTAAAACAAGTAGTAGATGAAATAGATTATTTACATGATTTACGTAAACGTGGTGAAATTGATAGTATAAGTTATAAAAAGAAATTAAAAACCTTAAATACTAAAAGATTAGCTATAGAAAATTCAATAGGAGCAGATGAGTTAAATTTAGATTTAGCTACAGGATTGGTTAAGTTTGCAGGGATGTCTGAACATTACAGAATTATGAGTGGTGTAGAAGATACTCTTAAAGCTATGGTAAAAGCTATTGAAAATAGAAAATATACTCCTGCAGATAAAGGTAAGTTAAGGACTTATATAAATGGTAAACAGCAAGAAACAAGTATATCTGGTGCTGAAAGTAATATGCTAAGAAGAGCAAAAAAGTTTATGCATATGGTTTATTATGATAATGATCAGCTTTCAAGAAACTTTTTTGATAAAGTAGCAGATGGTTTAATTAATCAAACATCTTTATCTTATATAGCTTTTAACGTATTTGGTAATATGAACAACTATTTATTAGGTAGGTTAAACAATCACATTGAAGCTTTAGGTGGAAGATTTACTAAGAAAGAATCATATGTTAGAGCTGTAAAAGAATATAATAAAAGATTTATACCTGGTTTAATTGAAAGAACAGCTTATCCTAGTATACCAGATAATGTAAAAGATTTGTTTACTTTAAATTTGATGAAATATTCAGAAAAATCAGCTTATAATCCAGATAAACCTTTAAATAAATATGAAGCTTTTATTGATTTGTTTAGAATGCTTGATAATAAAGGTGACATAAGAGAGCAAACAAAAGGAGCTGATTCTACATATAAATCTTTGTGGTCTAAGTTTAAAGAGTTTGGTTATATGTTACAAGACGCAGGTGAATATAATGTCCAAACTAAATTAGGTATGAGTATAGTAATAGATCAAGTTGCTATTAATGAAGAGACTGGTGAAACTTTATCCTTGTATGATGCTATGGATTTTGACGGTGGAAAACAAGAATTAGTTTTAAGAGAAGGTTTTAAAATTCAAAAGAAAGATGGTACTATAGTAGAATTTGACGATGCATTTAGATATAATTTAAGAAATTATATTAGAGAGGTTATTAAAGAAGCTCAAGGTAGTTATGCTTATGAAGATAGAGTTGTAGCTCAAGCATCTACACAAGGAAAGCTAATTTTTCAATTTCATAAATGGGTAATTCCAGCTTTAAAAGCTAGATTTAGAGGAGAATACTTTGATGAAAATTTAGGTTGGATGGAAGGAAGATATATTTCTTTTTACAAATTTATAGCATTTATAAAAGAACAAGTAGCTAATGGAAATTTATCTTACAAAGATTATGTAGAAGCCTATTCAAAAGATAATAAACAAGCTTATTTAATGAATCTTGGTAAGAATGAAAATTTAGCTGAAGAATATGCTGAAACTAAAATGCAAAATGTTAAAAGAACTTTAGCTGATATAGGTTTAATGATTACAACTTTTATTCTTAAACAAATATTCCAATCATTATTTAGTGGAGATGAAGATGATTCAGATTTAGAAAAAAGATTTGAGAATATATTAATGTATCAAGCTGATAGAACTTTAAAAGAACTTACTGTATTTGTTCCTGTATTGCCGTTAGCATATACTCAAACATATGAAATGTTAAAATCTCCATTAGCTTCAGCTAAAGTATTAGGTGAATTTGGCGGTGCTTTAGAATTAACTGTTAAAACACCTATTGCAAGATTAGTAGAAGGTAAAGAAGGTTTTTATGCTGATAGTGATTATGTTTATCAAAGAAGACCTAAAAAAGGTCAGCTTAAATTAGCTAAAGAATGGAAAGATGTTATCCCTATTTTATATAGCATTCAGAAATGGGATAACTATTTAGAAGAAAGAGATTTTTATATTAAATAATATAACAGCATCTGTTTAACACAGATGCTGTTTTTGTTTAATCTAAAATTGATCTTAGTTGTTTAAAACCTTTAAAGTTTCTGTCCCAATCGCTAGTATCAGTAGCTTTGGCTATATGTTCAAAAGGTGACCAGTGCTCACTATTTTTAAGTTTATAAAATAAATCTATATCTTTTTCATAATCTATTACAGGATTATCACCTAAGGTTTGATAACTAATTCTAGCACATCTAGCAACAGATATTTTTATAACTTTATCATGAGCTACTTGTAAAGCTGTTACATTATCTAAATCTGGCTGAATTTCTGGATATAATTTATTCCAATCAATATTATTACTAAAAGGTAAATGCCAATCACCTTCTTTTAAATTTTTAGGTGTACTCTCATTATATGCATCCCACATTAACTCAGCAATGGCTTGAATATGAATATCTGCTTGTGATTCATTGTTTTTTAAGCGTTCTAATGTAGAAGCATCAAAATCTAAACTACCATTAACTACACAAGCATCTTTCCAGCTTTTATACTTTCCAAAATAACTAGGACATCTTAGTTTAAAAAAGTTTTGTAAACCCTCTTTACTAGAAGTAATAATTACTTTATGCCACAT
>Ga0070754_10000860_pt1 | contig 26248 bp, 26 predicted proteins | sample VirMetDEL_Sep_01_FD_75181 | JGI IMG/M metagenome (GOLD analysis project Ga0070754, IMG submission 75181) | Aqueous microbial communities from the Delaware River and Bay under freshwater to marine salinity gradient to study organic matter... | ecosystem: Environmental > Aquatic > Marine >...
ATATTCTCAATGTACATGACTCTGAGGGAGTACGATACAAGGAACCCAAACTCAAGATGATGGGTATCGAAGCAGTCAAATCATCCACGCCTGCACCATGTAGAGCAAGAATTAAGGACGCCATGAACATCATTATGGGTGGAACGGAGAAAGAACTCAACCTATTCATACAGGATTTTCGCGCAGAATTCATGGAATTACCACCAGAAGACATTGCCTATCCACGATCATGCAACGGTGTAATCAAATACAAGGGTACAGATAGACTATTCAAACAGGGTGCGCCTATACATGTCAAGGGTGGAATACTGTATAATCACCTCGTACAGAAGAACAATCTATCGAATAAGTACCCATATATTCAAGAGGGTGACAAGATACGATTTCTGCATATGAAAGAACCCAATATCTATCAATCATCTGCATTCTCATTCATTACGACACTACCAAGAGAACTGGATATTGTCAAGTTTATTGATTATGACATGCAATTTGAGAAGAGCTTCGTAGAACCACTACGGTTTATTACGGAGAAAGCAAAGTGGTTGATTGATAGCTCATATGGTACACAAGGAACACTGGAGGACTTTTTTGGATGACATATCTAACATATCACGGAAGAACTAGAGAATGCTGCGAGTATGTAGTAAGAGAGTATGAGAACAATAAGGATTATGCAGACCACATGAGTATACAATCATGGGTACAAGCAAGTAAGAATAGACTGAAAGAACTGGATAATGAACAGAGTGAATGAATATAAGAATAGAATACAATATGGTGTATATTGCAGACAGTTTTGAAGAGGTAGATTACTAATGTATGCAATAATGATTTGTCTTAATGAAAAAGAAGATGATTGGATTTTCGTTACAGAAGATACAAAAGATTGTTGGGACTTAAGGCCAGTATTATTCAACGATATACACAAGGCACTTAAATATTCTGAGCAATGGAGTATTCCAGGCAAAGAACATAATGTAAAGGTTGTTAGTTATGAAAGTCAAGATAATGAATAAACTAGAAGAGTATAAGAATGGAATACAATGGGATATATGGGAGGATATACAGAGGGTGAAGGATGCTCCGGAAGAATTACCCCATGAGAACCCAAATATACCCATATTTACCCATATATTAAAAAGGCTTAAAAAAACATAGAGTTGTGTGGGTTAAAGTCTGCAACCTATCGGCTCAATATCAAAGAACCTCAGTGAAATATCTGAGGTTTTTTTTGTTTTTATGCAAAAAAGTACTTGACAATCCCTTGACAATGGTGTATAAAGGGTATGTAGAGTGGTTATGGAGACATATGAATGACTTTTGAAGAATGCCTTGAAATCTGTGAGAAACGGATGTGTGTCATGGGATACTTCCCGAATGAGATTGAGGCAGCTGCCAAGGAAATGTTTGAAGAGATGAAGGAGATTAAGGAATGAGCATGGAGTATTACGAAGAGGCGTTCCTAGAGAATAAGTTCTTTGAGTATAAGGCTGACTTTGCTGCGAAGGGTTGCACTGAAGAAGAGGCAGAGATTGCTGCAGCAGAGGCTCTGGATAAGTTAATGGAGATGTATTGAATGTTACCTCAGATGATTAATCTTTGTGCAACTGGTAAGTCTAATCTTGATGGGGTTACTCCCATGTACCTCTGGCGTAAGGGTGATTACACCTATGAGATAGAGGCGAAGTCTCCTGTGATGAGCTCAGTGGAGGTCTATGAGGATACACCATATGAGATTGTTATATTAAAGTTTAAGAATATGGTTGACAATATGGAATTAGTGTGATACTATAGGGTATAACTTAGAGAGTGTCCCGAATGGTCTTTCGTATATTGCTGAATTGCTAGGTGGACCGGCACTCTCTCTTTTTTTCTGTAATTTGACTTAACCCCCCCTTAGAACTGACAGAGTGTTCCTAATCTATAAATGCAATAACTTCCCTAAAGAATATTTCCTGAGATTATTTCGAAGACACCTCCCCCCAAAACTGAGTGGCTTTTAGTTTAACTTCCCTGTATTTTTCTATTGACAAACCTCTGAGAGTATGGTAGAGTAATTATATGATGATGTTATATAATGATTCATGTTTCAACGTATTCCCTCAATTGGATGACAATTCAGTTGATATGGTATGCGTTGATCCACCATACGGAACGACAAGCATTAAGTGGGACAATGTGCTTGACTTTGATCTGATGTGGAAGGAACTTGATCGTATAGTCAAAAGAAATGGCAATATCATTGTCTTTGGTTCGCAACCCTTTTCATCTCTTGTCATATGTTCGAATATGAAGAGCTTCAGATATGAACTGGTATGGAATAAGAACAAATGTGGTTCGCCCGGTCTTGCAAAGAAAAGACCACAGAAGGTTCATGAGAATATCATGGTCTTTCAAAGAGATTCGAAGGGTGCAACATACAATCCTATAATGGAGAAGGGTGAGGCATACACTAGAAAGTCTAAGAATCCAGAAGGTTATGGTCCGTGGGGTAACAATCATGGATATGGGTTTGGAAATACAAAGACAATGGAGAAGAGTAATTCGGGTACAAGATACCCCAAAAGCATACTACACGCATCAAGAAACTTTTCTGCACAACAGACAGTTCACCCTACACAGAAACCAACCAACCTTCTTAACTGGCTGATCATGACGTATAGTAATGAGGGTGATACGGTTATGGACTTTACAATGGGTAGTGGATCATGTGGAGTCAGTGCTAAATTAACAGGTAGAAAGTTTATCGGTATAGAACTAGAGAAAGAATATTACGACGTGGCGGTTAAAAGAATTGATGAGATAAGTTTTTTAGAATCAGGGAGTATAACACCAAAAGACCACCAATTAACCACACAAATTTCAAAGGATATGAAAACACTATGAAAATGATTGATATTGCACGTCGAGCAGCCTGAATGTGGACTTACTGGTGTAAAGCAATAGGTGCAAAGGCATACTCTGATAACCGTAAGGCAGACAGAGTGGCACTGATACGAACTGTGTGGGTTCTATTGCACATTGTCACCTGCCTGTTTATCATTGTGGGTAACGGAAGAACGTTGGGATTATGGTAGGATTACTGGTATTATTCCTTACAGGGTTTGCAGTGTATTATTTGATACGTCATCCTGTGATAACATTCAAAGTGATCTCTGCAATTCTGGGATGCATTACTTTGGGTATGATTGTGTATGGTGCATTATTCTATTGGATTATATCAGTATGATTGAGATATTAATGATTATTACCTATCTGAGTGGTGTAGAGGTAACTTTGAGTGCATCTCGTATGTACGGTGTGAAAACAATGGAAGAATGTGTCGGTGTTATCCCGACAATACAGAATAGGTTTGCAGGAGCCTCAAGTATATCCTGTGCGATTGGTGATATTCTAGAGAAAGGATCAAAGACATGAATATCGGTGAAGTAGTGACCTATGTGGGTGAATACGGCGAGTCGAAAATCGCGAAAATCTGTGCGATTGGTTCGGATAAGGATTCGTATGATGATGTGAAGTTGGAAAATGGGGTGTTTCTTACCTATTCCAAGAAGCTGAAGAAGTATGTACCCATTAAGGGTAAGTCTCTTGACTCGGTTTATATCGAAGTAGAGGGTTCTGGTGGTTCACTGGACTTTATTCTTCCATCAGAGATTATCGGATACTAAATACCCCTGCATGAATGAATTTGACCCATATGTGACACCCACAATCCATAAGTACGACATTGATCGTGTTCTTATGGAATGGGATAGAATTCAAAGTGATATTGTATGGCATACCTCTGATGATGGAAGTCAGCAGAGTTGCCTGCAATATGACCCTAACTCTACCGAAGATATGTGGATCGGTGGGTGCGGGTCTTTTAGAAACACTAGTAAGGAAGAGTCAAACTATGATACTATAGTTCCTTTGTACAGGGGAACTATCTTTGAAGAGATCATAAGTGATTTGAATGGTGTGCGTGCTCGCTTCATGATGAAAAGAAAGCATACCACTTACTCGTTACATAAAGATAAAACTAATCGTTACCATATGGCTCTGATTACGAATCCACATGCGTATATGTTCTTTCCAAATGCGCCCGAAGGTGGTTTGAGAGACAGTAAAACGTATCACATACCAGCGGATGGTGTGGTGTATGAGACAAAAACAACATCTCTGCATACGGTATTTAACTGTGGAGAAGACAGAACGCATCTGGTAATTGGGAGTAGATAGTTGGAAAAGTACAAGATCGTGTCTACGATGGCAGAGCATCTGGATAAAGAAGAAGCAGATTCGGTTCTTCAGCAATTACAGGTGCAAAATCCAGACAAGAAACTTGAAGTACTTAAGTACAACTGGAGTACCGTAGAGAAACGTCTCGGTCGCGATCCAGACCTACATTAACCTTTATAAATAGTCCCATGCAGACTAACTATTTCATGGGACTCGACGGATTTAACTGGTTTGTCGGCGTTGTCGAAGACCGAAATGATCCACAACAAGTCGGCCGTGTGAGGGTGCGATGCCTTGGTTATCATACTGAGGATGTTGTTGCACTCCCCACGGCCGATTTACCTTGGGCGCATGTGATGCACCCCGTAACAGACCCATCCATGCAAGGATTGGGTTCTACACCTTCATGGTTAGTTGAAGGTGCATGGGTTGTTGGGTTCTTTCGTGATAACGAATTTCAACAACCACTGATTATTGGTTCTCTCCCCGGCAGACCACAAGAAGAAGCAAATCCATCAGAGGGATTCAATGATCCTCGTTCTGATTCTTCTGCACAAGACGACTACAGAATGAATCCTGTGTATGGTCCATATCCAGGCGAGAGGAATAGTGGTCATGACATAGGTGAATCAGATACCAATAGACTGGCCAGAGGTAAGTTATCTGAGTCTCACAATGCTCTTATAGATCGTAGAACACGCAGATTGCGTGGTAATCCTGCTCCTGCAACAGAACCTACAGACCCTAACGATAAAACAGGTATTCCCACTGCAACCAAACCAAATCTTGCAAGTGTATCTGACGCCGCAGAAGCAGATACAAGAGGATTTTGGGAAGAACCACATCCAAAGGGTGTTGCATCAAACATTGATCCCTATATTTCTGGTGCCTATCCATATAATCATGTTGTGGAGACTGAATCTGGACATATCATGGAGATTGATGACAGTCCAGGCGCAGAGAGACTGTATCGGCAACACCGTACAGGAACATTTGAAGAGATACATCCAAATGGTGATATGGTCACCAAGATTATCGGTGACAACTATGAGATTGTTATCGGTAGTGAGAACATTGTCATTAAGGGTTCACAGAATATCACTGTAGAGGGTTCTGTTCGTCAACTTATCAAGGGTGATTACATACTAGAAGTCGAAGGTGACTTCTATAGAAAGATACACGGCAACGAAAGAATTAAGGTTGGTGCAAAGTCTGACCCAACAACTGGTGAGCCTATCGGTGGTAACCGTGAGGAAGAGATTGTTGGTAACCATGCATACAACATCAAGGACGATGTGAAGGGACGTATCGGTGGTGACACGATTGTTTCGAAAGAGAAGTCTAGTGTTGAGGTTGTCGGCGGTCAATGGAAACTATCTGTTGATGGTAAGAAGATGGACTCTAATGAAAGTGAACGAGGTGTTCACATCAAAACATCGAAAGACTATCTGCTTGACGTAAGTGGTAACCTTTCACAGTCAACTATCTCTGGTATTGTGTCCATGAAGTCTGGTACGACACTGAACTTCAAGTCCGCACAGACAATGACGATGCATACAGAGACAAATCTTATTCAGACCGTTGGAACATCATGGGCTGGAACAACAGGAACAACTTGGGACCATACATCTACAGGTAACGTCACGATTGTTGGTGCAAGAATTGACTTTAACCCATAGGTGTAACATGGCAGAGTTTCAGTTTATAGTAAATGGAGAGTTAGTAACATACGATAGTTGGGAAAGTATTCCAGATGACTTTGAACATGTCATTAAGTTTCTTCCAGACATTGCGGCAGAACCGCATACTGAGGAAGAACATGAAGAAATCTCCGAATGGAATTCAAGACTACAAGGATTAATGGAGAAAGAACGTGCCCGCAGCAACAAGAATCGGTGATGCAGATGTACCACACTGTTCTGGTATGACCAGAGCAGTAGGAAGTTCAAATGTATTCGTAAATAGTATTGCATGGAGTAGACAGGGTGATGTAAACACTGTGCATCTTCTACCTGGCGCACCTTGTCCACCTCATGCTGCACCAATTGCAACAGGTTCACCCACAGTCTTTGTAAACAGTAAGGGTGCTGGAAGAGTTGGTGATGCCATCTCTGCATGTACTTCTGTTGCGGCAGGAAGTCCAGACGTTTTCTGTGGTCCATAGGAGTAAACGATGGTAGATTTTGCAAACTCAAATCTATGTGGTGCAAGTCCAGAGATGAACGATTTGTTCAAGAAGTTGGACGAGGCTGCAGCAGACATTGAAGCAAAGATTGATGAAGCAGCATCAACTGCTGCAGCAGCATTTGCATCTGCACAGACAGAACTTAATACTTTAACTGCAAAATTGCAGTCCATTGAGATTCCACAATTACCAAAACTAAATCTACAGGCAGAAATCAAAGGATTGTCTGAACTCATACCAGGCACACCCGCATATATATCTGCTCTTGCAAATATTACAAAAGAGTTTGAAGCAGACCTTGCGGCCGCAGGAAAAGATTTAGGCACACTTATTAATGATGGTCTGTCTGCAATTGTCTCTGGTGGCAATATCTGTAATGTGGTTCCTAATGTAGAGAAGGAAGCGGGTAGTACAAATCCAGCAACAGAGAAAGCAACAAACGTTTTGCAGGCAGCAGTTGCACCAGAAACGGAAACTGTATCTGTAGTGGTACAGAATATTGACGTAACTTCTAAAACCACAGAGATAACCACAGAAGTTAATAATAATATCACACCTCTAGGAACTACAGATGAACCACTGACTGTATCTACAGGTTCTTATAAGGTTACAGAAGATAACAAAGTAAAAGAGATATCAACTGCCGCAGGAACCACAAAGGTTATTACAAAAAAAGTTGAAACAGTTGAGGAACGATCTAATGTAACTCCTAGAATTCAGTCTCATGGATTTGTTCATAGAATTTCTTCTAAAAAGGTTGATATTGATTTTGCTGATTGTATTAATAAAGGAAGAGACTCTTTTGGTCGCCAGTTAATAGAGATTACTTTACCTGATGTTGTCGCAGATTCATATATTGAGGTGACACAATATAACTTAGCTGAAAATGAAGTTAGTATCGTTGAAGATAATATTGGTAAGGCATACAAAGAGACTTATGGAATTCATGGACAACATTTATGGGAACATCCAGACTTCAAGAATTTGCGTGATGTTATAAAAATTGACGGTAATAAAATAACAGTACCAACACCATATTCTTTGCAGGGCAATCATCCAGGCAATCTTACATCAATAACATATACAACAGATAGAAGAGGTGATCCAGAAATTAAAACAGGAACATTCTTTGCAAAAACAATAAGAGGTCGTTTGGGTGGAAGACTAATATATGACGATTTTAGAAACAAAAAGTATAAAGGAAAACAGTTTACAGTATCATATTCATACAGGGATAATTACGATCCAGAATCAAAATGATTATAAAAAGAAAATCTATAGTCACACTAAATATACTTTATTGGATGCCTGATTATCAGGACATTCTGCAAGAGTTCATTTGGCAGATGCAGGATGTTAAACCAGAGTATCCAAGAGTACACGAGTTTTTAAATTTTTGGCAAGAGAATATTGATGCGGTTATATCAGAAGTTCTTTTATGCGATGAGTATGAAACATCATACAGGCCAGTGAAGGAGTTTTATAATGGCTAGAGGTAAGAAGAGTAAAGGTACACATTACGTTTCAAAGGGAGAACGACCAAACGTAAACAAGAAGACACGCAATGCAGTTCGTCTTGATACAACTCCATTGGAGAGGTTTAGAAATCAACAGGATGCTTGGTTGAAGAACAAGAATGTTGTTTTGACAATCGAAAACCCAAACAAGAACGAAACAAACAAAAGATTCATTCGAGTTAATGCAAGTGACGTATGGGGTTCACCAAAGAAGTATATTATGAAACAAACTGCGAGTGAGTATAAATAATATAAAAAGGATTACTCATGGCCCACGGAGCATCTCTAAACACAACTTTTTCTGATGCACAGTCTAGAAATATCGATACTGATAGGGATGCACAGGTATACAAAGACCTAGACTTGTTCTTTGGTAAGAAAAGTGCAACCAAGGATATCTCAAAGGTAAATGGTATTCAGGCAATCAAGAGGTCTGTGAGAAATCTTATTCTCACCAACATCTATGAGAAACCCTTTCATCCAGAGATAGGTTCTGGTATTCGTGGACTTCTATTCGAACCATTAAGTCCTATCACTGCATTCGTATTATCACAGAAGGTTGAAGATGTAATTGAGAATTTTGAACCAAGAGCAAGACTAGTGGGTGTGCGGGCAAACCCTGACTTGGGCCGCAATGCATATGAAATCACCGTTGAGTTTTATGTACAGAATGCTCCTACAGAATTAGTTGATACCACAGTTCTATTAGAGAGACTACGATAATGGCGGCAAATCCAAGACGACTAAATGTAACAGAGTTGGACTTTGATGATATCAAAGGAAATCTCAAGACATTTCTAAAGGGACAGACAGAGTTTACTGATTACGACTTTGAAGGTTCTGGTATGAACATCCTTTTGGATGTTCTTGCATATAACACTCACTATCTTGCGTTCAATGCGAATATGCTTGCAAATGAAATGTTCCTTGACAGTTCTTCTCTACGTTCATCTGTTGTATCCCATGCAAAGACACTTGGGTATGTTCCACAGTCTGCAAGAGCCGCAACTGCAACTGTCGAGGTTGCATTGAACACCACAAATCCAACTGCAACGATGTCTGCTGGGACAGTTTTCAATACAACTATTGAAGGTGATGCATACACATTCATTAATCCAACAGAAATTACTGCATCAAATATTGGTAATAGTGTTGTGTTCTCTAACCTTGTTCTTTACGAGGGAACATTTGTCACTTCTAGATTTACTGTTGACACACAAGACGTTGAACAGAGATTCTTAATTAACGATAACAGAGTAGATACTCGTACACTTACAGTTAAGGTTCAGAACTCTGCATCTGACTCCACTACAACAACTTATACTCTTGCAACAGACATTGCACAGGTTACTGGTACAAGTCATGTTTACTTTCTACAAGAAGTTGAGATTGGTAAATTCGAAGTATACTTTGGAGATGGTGTTATTGGTAAAGCATTGTCAGATGACAACATTGTAATTCTTCAGTATGTTGTATCTAACAAAGAGGATGGCAACGGAGCTTCAATATTCACATCTGCTGGTGCAATTGATGGTGTTACAAACGTATCTGTTACAACAATTCAAAATTCTATCGGTGGTTCAGAAGCAGAGTCAATTGAATCTATCAAACTCAATGCACCTTTGGATTATGCTTCACAGGGTAGAGCTGTAACGACAGAGGATTATAAGACTCTCGTAAGACAACTCTTTGCACAGACTCAAGCAGTTGCAGTCTTTGGTGGAGAGACGGGTTCTTTTGATACAAGTATTGGTGTGACCTCCACACCAGAATTTGGTAAAGTGTTTATTAGTGTCAAGTCAACCACTGGTCAAAATCTTACTGAGACACAGAAAGAAACTTTGAAGACAAACTTACAACAATATACAGTTGCCTCTATTACTCCCGTAATCGTTGATCCAGAAACACTCTTCCTCATACTCCAGTCAAATGTCAAGTTTAATCCAAACGCAACAACAAAGGGTGAGGCAACTATTGAATCCAATGTTCGTAATACAATTACAAATTATAACACAGACAATCTCAATACCTTTAACGGTTTGTTTAGACACTCTAAGTTGACAGGATTGATTGATGACACAGATACATCAATCACTGGTAACTCATTGAATGTTACTTTGGCAAAATACGTTATTCCAACTTTAGCAGAATCAAAATCTTATAAAGTTTATTTCAATAACAGATTATATAACCCACACTCTGGACATAATGCTATGGGTGGTGGTATCGTTGCATCAACAGGATTTGGTATTGTTGGTCAGAATACAACAGAATTTTTCTTTGATGATGATGGGAACGGCAATATTAGAGTTTATTATCTAGTTTCTGGTGTAAGAACATATCTTGATTCTACGGCGGGAACAATTGACTATATTGCCGGTACTATATCTATTAACCCAATATCCATTAATAGTGTTTCAAATGTTGACGGTGCAACTTCTACACAAATTCGTATTACTGTTACACCAGACTCACTTGATATTGTTCCAAAGAGAAATCAGTTACTTGAAATTGATTTGGTGAATACCACTGTGACTGCATCTGTTGATACAGTTGCTCAAGGTAACGACTCAGGCAATACTTCATTTACAACCACTTCTGGTTACACCGCACCATCGAGCTATAACTAATGGCACCTTTTGACGGCAGATATTCACCAGACCTAATCAATAAGGTCAGCACACAGATTGATGGTCAACTTCCCGACTTTGTGGCAGATGACCATCCTATATTCTCATCCTTTCTTCAAAGTTACTACAAGTATCTGGAGTCTGGTGAACTTGTCGTCTCTGCAACAATTGATAATCTACTTCTTGAGGTAGAAACAACTACTCGACTTCTTGATGAGAATGCAGACCGCATCGTTCTAGAGAAGGGAACTGGTACTACAGGTAAGTTTGTCGTTGGTGAGATTATCACTGGTTCTACTTCTAAAGCTACTGCTGAAGTTCTTGTTGATGACTTGGGTAATAATGGAAGACCAAGACTATTCATCACATCTCAACAACAGTTTGTAACTGGTGAGACAATCACTGGTGCAACCTCTGGTGCAACTGGCACAGTAACAAGTTATCGTGCAAGTCCTGTACAGAATATTCAACAACTTCTCGCATACGCAGATGTTGATAATACTATCTACGACTTCCTAGAAGAGTTTCGTAAGTCATTCATGAATGCAATTCCAAGCAATCTTGCAGTTGACAAAAGAAAAATCATTAAGAATATTCGTGAACTCTATCGTAGGAAGGGAACTCAAGAAGGTATCAAACTTTTCATTCGTATTCTTCTTGACGAAGAAGCTGAGGTGTTTTATCCCAACACAAGAATGCTTCGTGTGTCTGGAGGTGATTGGGACAAACCTACAATTATTCGTGCAAGTCCAATTGGAACTCCAATTCATGGTGAGCTGGAAGGACAAACGATTACTGGGCAAACATCTGGCGCAACTGCAAGAGTTGAGGCTTGTGCAACGTTTGTTGATCCATCAGATGCAGCTACAATTGTAGAAATTACTATTAGTGATATTAACGGTACATTTACAAAGGATGAAGAGATACACGGTGTCTCTGGTGTTGTTGATGTCGTCTACAAATATAATATACGACAAATCGTAAGTTCTGCAACAGTCTCTAATGAAGGTATTCTTTATTCTACCAATGACACAATTGATGTTGAAACAGACACAGTAATCGGTAGTGGTTATGTTGATGCTGTTGTGGGACAAGTTGCAACTGGTTCTGTTAGTGGTGTTGAAGTAGATGATGCCGGTACAGATTACGAGCTTGGTGATGTTCTAACATTTACTGATAATACATCAGAAGCAGGACTTGTTCAGTCTGCTTCCGCTCGTGTCGCAGTTATTCATGGTTCTATTCTACTTGAGGATGGTGAGACACTTCTTCAAGAAGGTGCAACCAATAGAGAGGTTGAGTATTTCAATATCGTACAAGAGGATGGTGGAGAACTATTCTTTGAGTCTGGTAATGCCGCAGTAGAAGTTGGTGGTATCAACACAGAGGCAGAACTTGGTAACAGAATTCAAGCAGAGGCATCTATCTTTGAAGAAAGAGTGGATGTGTCAAAAAGAGATGATGATACATTTATTCTGGAGTCTGGTTCTGGTGATATCACAAAAGTATTCCTACAGGACGGTGGATTTGGATATTCCAAACTTCCGACTGTCACGATTACCTCGAAATTTGGTAGTGGTGCGAAGCTTCTTGCAACAACAAATGATATTGGTAGAATTGAAGATGTAAATCTAAGAACAGTTGGGTTTGATTATCAGGTTGCTCCTGTTGCTGAGTTCCGTGCAAACTTTGTTGTTAAGGATATAAGTGGAACCTTTAATGTTGGAGATGCACTTACAAGTCACGTTGGAACAGTTCGTGCATTTGAATCAGGAACACAAGTTCTAACAGTTTCATTTTCTGACATCGAAAGAATTGTTAGTGAAGACGGAACTTTTGACAACATCGTTCTTGATGGTACAGACCCAACAGGCAGTTTTGATACTGGTGACTATCTTGTATATGAAGATGCAATTGATTTCTCTGGTAAAGATGTTTCTATTACAACTGCATCAGCCAGTGCAACGATTTTAAACGCAGACATTGCAAAAGGAACTCTTAATGTAGGAATGGCTGCTGACAGATTTGGTCGATATCCAGACATCGAAAGTCTTATTGGTGAAGACCTTATTCGCATTCAAGATTCTTATTATTATCAACAGTTCTCATACGAAGTTCAAACTGCATCTGGTTCTGGATCATATCTAAACCCACTGAAGAAATCTGTACACCCATCTGGATTTAATGTATTCAGTAAGGTAAAGTCTTCTACTGCTGTGTATGCGGGTATCTCTACACCAACGGGTGCAACACTTGGTGACGAGTATGTTGCAGATACAAATACGTTTAGCCCAATTCTTGCATCCACATTCGAAGTTCTCTTTGATGAGGTTATAAGAAGAAGACACAAAGTATTTGATCAAGTTTCTCCTGATATTCTTCTAGAAGATTCAATCGGTGGTACAGTTCTCAGTGAAAACAATGAGAGAATGATTCTTGAGGAGGGTGATGTTGCAAATCCAACCGAAGATTATGAACTCAGAGTTATTAGAAAAACCCAAGTACAGGTTAGTGTAAAACCAAACCGTATAGGTGACAGTGCTAATGGAATATCGTTTATTAGTAATGTAACTCAAGAGAGTATTCTTGGTGATACACTTGCCGTAGAGGCTGGTGTTGAACTTGGTGTTGCTGGTATGGTTGGTGATATTCTACTTGACAATACAGCAGATATTGGTACTGCCGATGTTGGTGACAGAATACTTTTGGAAACTGTTGAAGATGTCAATGAGGGTCAGGGAATTTCAATTAATGACTATGGTAGAGCAAATACTGCATATTCAATCAGTGATATTACTGTTGCTGATGGACTAAACATATCTGATGAAACTTCTATTGTCAATATTCTATTAGAACAGGCGGAAACAGGTTCTATCAGACAAGAGGACGGTACTACAGTATCAGGAACACATGGAGACGAAATACTTTTAGAGGATGCTGTTGGTCTAACAGTTGGTGGTAAACTTGTTCTTGAAAATAATGTTATTGCACTTGAAGACGAGACTTCTATTGGACATACACCAGTTGAAGTATATTCAAGTACATCTGCAATTCCAAGATTTACTTATTCTGCTGAAGTTTATGTTACACAAATCGGTAGACTTTATTACGAATCAGAAATTGATCAAGGTGATACACAGATTCAATATGAGGATGCAACTACAGACTTGGCTGGTGTGAATATTGGTGGATTTAACATTCTAGTTGAGAGTGGAACATCAGAATCGTTCCTAGACAACCTTTATGGTAGTGCTCCATTTAAAGATTTCTCTGCAACTTCAGAAACTTTTGATAGTTCTGAGTTCACATTTGATAAGACTGTTGTATAAAATTATAAATAAGAAATAAAGGATTTCTCAAATGGCAAAACAAGTAATTGGAATCGGAATTTCAGCAAACGATGGTACGGGTGATACCATCCGTGCTGGCGGTGATAAGATCAATGACAACTTTGATGAGATTTACACCCTTCTAGGTACTGGAACTGCACTCACCACTGGTTTGAGTGCAACTTCTTCTGTCGTAACTCTTGCTGGTCCTACTATTACGGGTGTTGCATCATTTGCTTCTGGTTCTGCAGCTGTTCCATCAATCTCGAAAACTGGTGATGCCAATACAGGTATCTATTTTAGTGCAGCCGATGAGGTTGCAGTAACTACTGGTGGAACACAAAGACTAAAGGTAGACAATTCTAATACAACTTTTGCTGGTAATATTCTAATTCCAAATGCAGGGACAATTGGTTCTGCATCTTCAACATCTGCATTGACAATTGCCTCTACAGGTATAGTAACCTTTGTAGATGATATTGTTATTAAAGATGGGGGAACACTTGGTACTACAACAACTCCCGCAGCAATGACAATTGCCGCAAATGGTAACGTTACATTTTCTGGAACAGTTGCTGCTGTAGGAACAGTAGACTTTGAAATTAAAGATTCAGCGGGAACAACACTAAAAACCGTTAAGAGTTTCGCATAAATAACTGTAGGGTTAAAGGAATAACAAATGACTGCAATCATCACACAAAAATTCAGACAACATAACGCCGAACAGTTTTATGAGTCATTCTCAGAGGCTGCAAAGTCAACATATTACATGTTGATTGGTAAGGCAACTCCATTTACTGCTGGAACCAGTGGTGGAACTGACTCTGCACCACCAACTCCTGTTGATGATGTCTCAAGTGAGTTCTATGTTTGGGATCAGACCATTGCTGGTAAGAATATTTCATCTACAGATGTTCAGTATGTTATTCCTCGTAGAGATTGGGCAAACGCAACGACATATGATATGTATGATGATACTGTTAGTGCATCAAATACTTCTACATCTGGCGCAACAAATCTGTATGACTCAACATTTTTCTTTAGAACATCAGATAACAGAGTATATATGGTTCTAGACAATAATGCTGGTACTGCATATTCTGGTACAGAACCTACTTCAGAAGCAAATACACCCTTTGCTTCTGGTGGATACATTCTTAAGTACATGTATACCATCAGTGCATCTGACCAAGTTAAGTTTCTAACAACGGACTTTATGCCTGTTCGCACAGACTCCACTGTTTCTTCTGCTGCAACTGACGGTAAAATCGAATCACTTGTTGTTACTGGTGGTTCTGGTTATACACAGGGAACGTACTACGCCGCAGTTTATGGTGATGGTTCAAACCAAGGGACTGCCTCTGGTGCAATCGTAAAGATTGTTGTTGACTCAGACGGTGTTCTGAATGCATTTGGTCTAACAGATGGAACAGACACAACTGTTTATGCGGGTGGTTCTGGATATACATACGGAACTGTAAATCTTGCATCAGGTTATACATTCTCAGATGCAGCTCTAACAAGTGCATCTGCAATCGGTGGTTCTGGTGGTTCCATTCGTGTTGTGATTAGTCCAAAGGGTGGTCATGGTTCAAATGCTGTTGACCAACTTGGTGGTCACTATGTCATGTTGAACACACTCTTTATCGGTGCAGAACGTGACGACCTTCTCACAGGTAACGATTTCAGAAACATTGCAATCGTAGTTGACCCAACAACTTATGGAACTTCCACAGTTGCAACAGATGCAACAATTCGTCAGACCTCTGCACTTAAACTTACAGGTGTAAGTGGAACATTTGCTGCTGACGAGAAGATTACTCAGACATCAACTGGATCTGTTGGTAAAGTTGTAGAGTGGGATTCAGATTTGAGTATTCTATATTATCAACAGGAACGTTACGGTGATTATGGCACAAACTCAACCACTGGTTCATTCGTTGCATTCTCTGGTGCAAATGCTGTAACTGGTGCAGACTCATCTGCATCAGGAACACCAGATGCTGATGCAGATAGTGCGGTGACACTCTCTGGTGGAAATACAATCACATTCACAAATGGATATGCAAATCCAGAACTGCAACCCGACAGTGGAGACATCATATATAATGAGAACAGGTCACCCATCTCTCGGGCCACAGACCAGACCGAAGACATCAAAATCATAGTGGAATTCTAATATGGCACAAAAAACAAATCTTAACGCTGCACCTTATTACGACGACTTTAATAAGGACAATAATTACGTTCGCACACTCTTTCGGCCTGGTTTTGCAGTTCAGGCAAGAGAACTTACTCAGTTACAGAGTCAGTTGCAGCATCAGATTGAGGCCCACGGTAGTCACATTTTCAAAGAAGGTGCGATGGTCGTACCTGGCGCAAGTAACCATAAAAAATATTTTTCACTAAAACTTGCAACACAATTTAATGGCGAAAACGTAGACCCATCAAAATATTTTAATGAAACTATTGGAAGTAGAGTTATTATTACTGGTGCAACTACTGGTGTTAAAGCAGAGGTTATTGGATATCAGGCGGGTAGTGCTACAGAACAACCACTTCTCTTTCTTAATTATATAAGAGCAGGAACGGATAATACAACTGCGGTATTTGCAGATGGTGAAAACATTACTGCTAGTGTTGCAATTCAACATGATGCAACATCTTATTCTATTGATGTTGCATCAGCAACTACCTTTACTGCGACTTCTACAGATGTAACGAGTGCGCAAGGTCCAGCATCTAGAGCAGGTATAGCCTATTATGTAAAAACAGGTGTTTATTATGTTCGTGGTTTTTTTGTTGCGGTTACGGATCAAACATTAGTACTTGATCCATACAATGGAAATTTTAGTGGGTTTGTTGGTTTTGATATTACAGAGACACTAGTTACTCCAGAGGATGAATCATCACTTCTAGACAACGCACAAGGTTCTTCAAACTTTGCTGCAAAGGGTGCTCATCGTCTTCAGTTAACTCTTACTCTCGCAAAGAAAACAACTGCAACTAATGCAAACTTTATTCAACTTGCCCAACTTAAGAATGGTGTAACTGTTGCAATGGGTAGAGAGACAGAGTATTCTGTTCTTTCTCAAGAGTTTGCAAGACGCACATTTGATGAGTCTGGTAACTATACAGTTCGTCCTTTCCAGTTTCAACTCCAAGAGTCAGTAACGGTAAATGAGAACACTGGTAGATTTGCCGTTGGTGCAACTACAGATGATGGTAATACTGCAAGTTCAGATTTACTTGCAATCAAGGTTTCTCCCGGCAAAGCTTATGTCAATGGTTTCGAACTTGAAAAGGACGTTCCAACGTTTAAGGACATCAATAAGGCGCGTGACTTTGAAACCAAGAATGCTGACATTACAGTTTTTGATACTGGTAACTATGCACTCATCACAAATATTTACAACTCACCAGATATCTCAGAAGTAACCAGTGAGGCAACTCCTTTCAAAGAGTGTCAGTTCTATGATACACAGAACTCATCTCGTGGTACTGCAAACGGAACACTGATTGGTGTGGGACGTGCTCGTTCTATGTCTTATCATAGTGGAACGGCGGGTGCAACTTCTTCTAACACAACCTCACAGTACAAGCTGTTCTTGTTTGACCTAAGACCATTTACAGTTCTAACTCTGAGTGGTACACCAAGTCCAACACTTACTGTAAACCATACTGATGGTGTTCTTGTTACGGGTGTGACGAGTGGTGCAACTGGTCTTGTATTTGGTGAAGGTACATCAACAACTAACGTCAACCTAACAAATGTTATCGGAACATTCGTTTCTGGGGAAAAGATTACGGCTTCAGATTCATCTGAAACAGATAGTATTGTTGAGGACTCAGGTAACACAGACCTGACAATCTCATCAGTAACCACATATTCATTCCAAGACTTCAAACAAATCTTCATGAATGATGCAGATGCTGGTCAAGACTTTACTGCTGACTTTGTTCTTGACAATCAACTGACACTTAGTGGTACATATCGTACAGAGACAACTGGTACAGACAACCTTATTGGTGTGTCAGGTTATGATACGAGTGAGGTCAAGGTTGGTGACATTCTAGAAATTCCAACTGGTACTGCCGGTGCAACTGAAGAAAGAGTTGTTGACGGTATTACCTCAACTGCAATCTCATTTACTGTTGTACCATCAACTGACGCAATTACAACCGCAAACGTTATTCGTAAACGTGCTCAGTTGAAAGACCCAGAAAAAAATATCGCACTATTCAAACCATCAAAGAGAGTTGTAAAAACTCACTTGACAACTGCAAATGGCGGTGCAAGTGACACACAATTCACCATTCGCAGACAGTTCGTTGGTACAACAGATGCATCTGGTGTGGTATCATTTACTGCTGGTACAAACGAAACCTTTAACGGTTTTTCAGAAGGTGACTACACATTATCTGTTCTTGATATCGGTAGTGGTTCTACTCACGCAACTGGTGACATTGTAAGTATTGATGGTAATATTACTGGAACTGGCTCTGGTACAATTACAATTACTGACTCCAACTTCAATGCATCAAAGGTAAAACTTCTTGCAACCACAACGAAGACTTCTGTAACACAAAAGAATAAAACTGTTCAGTTGATGAAACAGGTAAAAGTAACACCAGGCACAACTGATGCATATGGTACACGCCCAACGGATAAAGATATTTCTCTTGGTCGGGCAGATGCATTCAAACTTGTTGCCGTGTTTGACTCAGAAGACACATCAATAGATGCTGTTGCACCAGAACTAACCACAGGTGCAATTACTGGTACATTCACCAGAGGTGAAAAGATTACTGGTGGAACAAGTGGTGCAACAGGTAGAATTATTGATACTGCATCACCATTTAGTTATGTTCTGACATCAGCAACAGACTTTACTGTGGGTGATGTTATTACAGGTGAATCCTCTGGCGCAACTGCAACAGTGAGTGCAGTGACGGCAGGTGATGTTGTTATCACCTCAGACTTCCTTCTTGATACAGGACAACGTGATAACTTCTATGACATTTCTCGTATCATCAGAAAACCAAGTGTTCCCACACCACAGGGTAGACTCCTTGTAGTTTATGACTACATGGAACATGGTACTGGTGATGTAATGACAGTTGACTCATATACTGATGTTGCAAACCAGATGGATTACGAAGACATTCCATCATATAATGCATCAAGAGTTGACCCAGATGATCCAGAACCAACAGGTCTATTTCCACTATATGAAACATACGACTTTAGACCAAGAGTTGCTGACGTTGCTGGTGCAAGTGCAACACTTTCAACAGTAGATGAAATCACTGGAAACTCTTTTGACTTTACCTCTAGAGTTTACACTGGTACAGGTTCATCATATTCTAACTTTGGTAAACCAGCTTCTAACGTTCAGTCAGACCTTGAGTACTATCTACCAAAACGTGCATCTATCTTCATGGACGACAGAGGCAATATTATTGTAAGAGATGGTGCGTCTTCCGAAATTCCTCGGTTACCAACTCCTGTTGATAATGCAATGAAACTTGCTGATCTGTTTCTTCCTGCATTTACCTTTAAACCACAAGATGTAACTCTAGAAAGAGAAAAAACTCAAAGATTCACAATGCGTGACATTGGTAGGATTGAACAAAGACTTACTAATGTTGAAAGAGTTACTACACTTTCATTGCTTGAGAAAGATGCACAGTCCTTTGAGGTCACTGATGCAAACGGACTAAACAGATTTAAGTCTGGTTTCATCGTTGACCCATTCCGTGGTCATTCTGTTGGTGATACTCGACATCCAGATTATAGAAATTCTATGGACATGGAATTGGGTGAGTTACGTCCAGTTCATAAGACAAAGGGTATTGACCTTATTGAACAGGCAACCACGGATAGTGCAAGAACTACTGCTGGTTATAAGAAGACAGGTGATCTACTTACACTTCCATATACAGAAGAGGTTCTAACAGAACAACCTTTTGCAACAACTCTTGAAAGAGTAGCACCATTTCTAACTGCCTCATGGCATGGTACAGTAGAACTTGACCCAGACCAAGACTCTTGGTTTGAGACAGAGGTTGCACCAGAACTTGTTATCAATGTCGAAGGTAACTTTGATGCAGTTGTGAATGCAAACAGAAACCAGTTAGGAACTGTTTGGAATTCTTGGCAGGATACATGGAGTGGACGTACTACCTTCAACCCGCTCTGGCAACGCTCCGATGATGGGGGGATGTTCTTCCCGGGCCGCACAATTGAAACCGGCACTTCAAGAAGAACCGGAACAAGAACTTTTGTTGAAGAAGACATTCAAAGAGAAAGTCAGGGTTTCAGAACAATTTCTAGAACTGCAATTCCTATTGTTCGTGCAAGGAATGTGAGATTTGAAGCAAATGGTGTAAAACCTTTCCAAAGAATGTATGTTTTCTTTGATAGACAGAATGTAAGCTCATATGTTACACCAGATGCAAATTCAACTACAGACTCAACACCTGTTGCGGGTAGTCCTATAATCGTTCAAGCAAATAGTCAATGTAGTGGTACTTTTGCAATTCCTGACCCAAAAGTTTCGGGAAATCCTCAGTTCCAAACTGGTGATATTGAATTTATGTTAACTTCAGAAACTTCTGCAACTGAACAAAAAGCAATTTCGAAAGCTGTAACAACATATAGTGCAAATGGTATTCTAAATGTAAACCAAGAAACAATTATTGCAAGAAGAAATGGTAGGTTAGCTTATGAAGGAGTTAGTGAATCAAGAGCAATATCTAGAGAAGTAGCAATTCAAGGATGGGATGCCAGCGATGACGGCGGTGACACCGGCGGCGGTCCAGACCCAATTGCACAAACATTTATAATTGCAGATGAAGATAAACAGTTTAATTCTGATTTAAGTAATGTGGGTGATGGAGATGCTGGTAGATTTATTACATCTATAGACTTGTTCTTCTCTGCTAAAGATGATGAACTTCCAGTAACAGTTGAAGTTCGTAATGTTGTAAATGGTTACCCAGGCCCTAAAGTCTTACCATTTAGTAGAATAACAAAACAACCAGCAGATGTTAATGTTTCTTCTGACGGTAAGACAGCAACAACATTTACATTTAAATCGCCTGTATATTTGCAGTCAATGTCAGAATACTGTTTTGTTGTTCAGGCAACTACACCAAATTATCTTATTTGGATTTCTGATTTGGGACAAGAGGACTCAGATGGTAACCTTGTTTCAGAACAACCACATGTTGGTTCTGTGTTTAAGAGTCATAATAACCGTGCTTGGGCCATATCTCCAACACAAGATGTTAAGTTCACTCTTCGAGCAGCAAATTTTGATACAACTGCTGCTGGTGCAGTCACTCTCACTAATGACGCAGTACCAACACTTACTCTTGGTAAGAATCCACTAGTAATGACAAATGGTAGTACCACTCTAAAGGTAAATCACTTTGATAACCAGATGCATTCTACATCAAACAATGTCACAATTAGTGGTGTGGTATCTGGTGCAGAGACTACACTGAATGGTGCAATTGCCGATGATGCGACTGCAATCACACTAACTTCTGGTACAAACTTTGATGATACCACAGGTAAGTATGCACCAACAGCTGTTGGCAGTATCTACTACATCAAGATTGGCGATGAGATTATTTCTTACACCTCAATCACAGGTAACAATATTACTGGTGCAACAAGAGGTGTCGGTGGAACAACTGCTACGGCTCACGCAAATGGTGCTGCTGTTGAACTGTATATGTTACACAAAGTTCCATTTACAGAAATCAATAAGACGCATACTGCAATTGCAAATCCATCTACGGATTACTACACAGTTTCTCTTTCAACAACACCAGTTGTTGCAAGTGGTGGGGACTCTTCATTTGGTGGAAGTTCTGTGACTGCAACAGAAAACGCAATGTATGATGTCAGTAGTACAGTTATTGGAACTCTCATTCCACCAGAGTGTGATATTGTTTCAAAGATTAGACCTACCACCGCAACAAGTGCTAGTGGTTCTCAAACTTCATTCACACAGTCTACTCTTGCTAATGCAGAGACAATTCCATTGAATGATAACTACTACTATGAAGACCCATATATGGTTGCCTCAGAGATTAACGAGACAAACGAAATGTCTAGTGGTAAGTCTTTGATTATGCCACTGACACTTTCTTCAACAAACAGTAACGTATCTCCTGTTATCGACTTGAAGAGAATGACGTTCTTGGCTATTGCAAACAGAATCAATGAGATTGATTCATCTGCTGATGTGTATCCAGCATCAATCTATGATCCAATGACAGACCCATCTGGTGATGACCACGATGCAATCTATTTGACAAAACGTGCAACACTAGAAAATCCTGCAACATCACTTAGAGTTATCTTTGATGCAAACAGAGATGACACTGCTGACATCAAGGTTCTCTATAAAATTCTAAGAACTGATGATGCAAATGACTTTGATGAGTTGGACTTTAAGTTCTTCAATGATGATGGAACTGTTGCCGGTTCTGGTGGACCAGACGTAAGTGTGTCTCCATCACTTGGATTGGATCAGTTTAATGAGTATGAGTTTACTGCTGGTGTGACAGACGATGGTATCGGTACACCACTTGATGAGTTCATTGCCTTCCAGATTAAGATTGTAATGCGGGCAACAAACTCTGCAAGACCACCAAGGATTAAAGACCTCAGAATTCTAGCATTGGCGACATAACATGAAAATACAAGTTGAAGGACATAATGATCTGGTTCGTGATGAGAGATCAAATGCAATCGTGAACACAAATAAGTCTGCATACCTCATTGCAAAGAAACGTGCAGAAGAGGCTCAAAGACAACGTGATGAAATTCGTGAGACTACAAGAGAACTAAATAGTCTTAAATCTGAGATGCATGAAATTAAAAATATGTTATTGAAACTGGTAGAGGACAAGTAAATGGCAACAGTAAATGCAAGTGAACTTTCCCTTGATAGTTCTTTAGAACAGTTCAAGGAACAGTTTAATACACTCAGATCAGACCTTGTTAGTGTAACATATAGCAGTCTCATTGAGGATGCTGGTGGAACTATTGTATTTGAAGGTTCTACTGCTGATGACTTCGAAACTACTCTTGCAGTCGTTGACCCAACGGCAGACAGAACAGTTAGTTTGCCAAATGCAACTGATACTCTAGTTGGTAAATCAACAACAGATACTCTGACAAATAAAACAGTAAACTTGTCATCAAATACCTTAACTGGTACAACTGCACAGTTTAATACTGCACTTAGTGATGGTAGTTTTGCAACTCTTGCTGGTACAGAAACTTTAACAAACAAGACTCTAACCACACCAGTGATTAGTAGTATTAGTAACAGTGGAACATTGACTCTACCAACGTCAACTGATACGTTGGTGGGTAGAGCCACAACTGACACTCTTACCAACAAGACACTAACTTCACCTGTTATTAGTAGTATTAGTAACAGTGGAACATTGACTCTACCAACATCTACAGATACACTGGTTGGTCGAGCAACTACTGACACGTTAACAAATAAAACTCTTACTTCTCCAGTGATCAGTACAATTAGTAACACTGGAACGTTGACTCTACCAACATCTACTGGTACACTTGCACTTACATCAGATAACGTTGCATCTGCAACTCTTGCATCTACAGTAACGGTTTCTGATAGCACTGCGAACACAAACTTCCCCATTGTATTTCACAATGAGTCTAACGGACTATTAGATGATACTGGCGCATTGCGTTACAACCCAAGTACAGGAACACTTCTTGCACCAAACTTGGTGGTTGCTGGAACGACGACACAGGTCAATACAGTTACGATGGAAGCGGCAAATGCAATCGTATTTGAGGGTGCAACGGCAAACGACTTTGAGACAACCCTAACGATCACTGATCCTACGGCAGATAGAACCATCACTATGCCAGATGCTACTGGTACTATGGCACTAACCAGTGATATTACACTATCCACACTTAGTGTTGATGCAAGTGCTGCTGAACTTAACTACAACGATATTACCACACTTGGAACAGTACAGGCAAGTAAGACTGTAACTGCTGATGCAAGTGGTAATGTTTTGTTCACAGATAGTGATGAACTGCGGTTTGGTACTGATAGTGATCTTTCAATTTACCATGATGGTTCAAACTCAAAAATTATAGACTCAGGCACAGGCGATTTATTAATTGCAGCAGATAACAACATTACATTTACCAATGCTGCTGTAAATGAAAACAAAGCTATATTTACAACTAATGGCGCAGTGTCCCTTTACTATGACAATGTAAAGAAGTTTGAAACAACTGCTGCGGGTGTCACTATTACTGGTACGGTAACTGTAACAAATCCAGGCAACTCTCTTTTAATTAAAGACTCTGCTGGTACAACACTTAAAACAATCAATGGGGTTTAATTGATATGACTGTAAGAACACCTGTATATTGGAATGGAACAGAAATTCAAGAGATGAATGCCACTCAGATTAATGAGTGGAAACAGTACATTGCGTATCTGTACGGCACAGACCCATCTGTAACGGTAAGTGTCGTTGCTTCTAGTGGTACTCTATCTCCAACAATGGCAGACACCAGACTACAGGCTGGTGCATACTCAACTGCTGTATCTGCATTTCCTGCTGAGGCAACAACTGCCGAACCTTCAACTGTGACTGTCAACTACGACAAGGTTACAGGACCAACATATAATACTGCACTCAGTGCAACTGGTGATACAAACAACGTTGCATTCCCTGCATACTATGATGGTAGTGATATTGTTGCAATGTCTGCCACAGACTATGTGGACACCTTTATCTATCCAGTTCTTGCTGGCATGAATACAGGTAGTGAGAGTGCGTATACTAACGGAACATATACAATCTCTACCTCTGCATCAGTTGCAAACTATACTAAAGTATCTGGTTCGTCCACTCCAATCTTTATTGATACACGGGCAGATACAACTTTGTATACTGCTGCCGGCATTCCAGAAACACTTGACCAACCTACTACTATCACAAGTTATTACTTACAGAGACGTAGTGATGCAAGGTCTTTTCCATCACAGGCACTTATGCTTGTAGACACAAGTGGTAACTTAAATCAGGTTGACTTGACCTCTGATACAAGTTCTTTTAATGCAATTCTAAAGAATGATATTCGTCATTATGCAGCAGAAGATACCGCAGGGAATAAATTATCATATAACATTAATGGTTCTGGTAACTCTAGAGGTTCTGCTATGGTTGATACAAGACTTAATGGCAGTGGTAACTATCAGACTCTACAGGTTGGACTTGATGATTATCGGGCACAGGAATTTCCAGATGGTTCACCCACAACCATCTCAACATACACCTTTAAAATTACACAGGTATAAGGAATACTAAAATGGCATATTTTTGGGAAGACAAAATCGCAGATGTTACTTACACAAATGCAGAGTTGGATACTGTAAAGATTCTCTGGAAAGATGAAGATGATGTCTATCGTGAACACTATCTTAAGGTAGATGAAGAAGATGAACAGTTTCAGGCTCTTCTAGAAGTAACTTCTTATGAGGATATTGAAGGTCGCACTAAGGCTGCAAATGACATTGTTCGTCAAGAATTTAAGGATGCATTTGATCGTTATGCAGAACGCACTAATATGTATTCTAATATTGGTAATGATGGAACTGATGGTGATCCATTTATGGACTATTACCAGTTCTTTCACTTCTTCAATGATTATGATGTTGATGATGCCGAACACAAAGAGAGGTTGTTTGGACTAAAACTTTATATCTTTGATCAAGAATATGTAAAGGATAGTGAAACTTCAGAAAGATCAAAAGAAGCAAAGACCACTGTGAGAAAGGCTCTGAAACCAATTCAGGCACTTGCTGCAGCAGAACTTTTTAGAAATGAAGATGCAGAGATTCATAAAGACGAAGAGGGTAACATCATAGGAGTATTCGTTCCCTTTACATGATTATAGGTATATCAGAAGGTTTTCATGATGCTGCTATTTGTGTCCTAGACGATAACAAGATTGTTTTTGCATCTCACGCAGAAAGACACAGTAGAAAAAAAGGTGACAAATACCTTCATTGGTGTCAACTGTCAAAGATACGAGATAATCGTGACGCAATAGTTGCATACTATGAGAAACCATTTTCCAAAAATCTAAGACGACTCTATGCCGGACAGAAGTGGAAGAAACCTCGCCTCAAGTATGATGTGAGTTTTCGTCACCATGAGTCCCATGCTGCGGCAGGGTATTACACTGCACCATTCGATGATTGCAATATTATTGTTGTAGATGCAATCGGTGAATGGGACACCGTATCTATTTGGGATAATATGAAGAAG
>Ga0070754_10000862_pt1 | contig 26172 bp, 28 predicted proteins | sample VirMetDEL_Sep_01_FD_75181 | JGI IMG/M metagenome (GOLD analysis project Ga0070754, IMG submission 75181) | Aqueous microbial communities from the Delaware River and Bay under freshwater to marine salinity gradient to study organic matter... | ecosystem: Environmental > Aquatic > Marine >...
ATGACGGAACGCGCGCGCAAAGCTTCTGGATGAAGAACACGCCGTTGTCGCTCGACATCATCTATGTCGGGCCGGACAACCGGATCAGCAATATCGCCGCCGAGACCGAACCCTATTCGCTCGACCCGGTCTACTCGGTGGGCCCGGTACTGGGCGTGCTCGAACTGCGCGGCGGACGCGCGGCGGAACTGGGGATCGAACCCGGCGACCGGGTCGAATGGTAAAGTCGCGCGGGCCCGCACGCGGGCGCTTGAGGCATGGCGAATAAACGGCTAACCGCGCGGACATGAACTTCCTCGGCAAGATCTTCACCTGGTGGAACGGTGCCACCATCGGCACGCATCTGTGGTCGGCCCGCAATGGCGAACACGTCGGCACCGATGCGCAGGGGAACAAGTACTACCGGTCGAAGAAGACCACCGGGGACGGGCGCGAACGCCGCTGGGTGATCTACGAAGGTGCCAACGATGCCAGCCGCGTGCCGAGCGAATGGCACGGCTGGCTGCACGGTTCCTTCGACGACGTACCCGAAAGCCATCTTCCGCCCGCCCGGATCTGGGAAACCGATTACACACCCAATGCCACGGGTACGGCAACTGCCTATCGCCCCGCCGGAGCGCTCGAGCGCGGCGGGCAGCGGGCCCGCGCCACCGGCGATTACGAAGCCTGGTCGCCCGAGGCGTGACGATGCGCGGGGCGCTTGCCCTCCTGGCCATGGCGGCGATTGCCTCGGGCTGCGAGCAGCAGGCCGAAGCGCCCGAAGAAGCCGTCGCCACCGACATTCCCGAAGAGCTGCAGCAGGACGCGCTGCCGGTGCAGCCTGCCGCCGAAGCGGGAATCGGCACGCCGATGGCGGAACGCGTCGCCACGCTCGGCCTGCTCAACAAGCGCAACAATGTCAGCCGCGATCTCGAATTGCAGCCCGGCGACCAGCAGCGCGTGGGCGACGTGATCGTCCGCCTGCAAGCCTGCGAGCGCACGGCGCCGTGGGAAATGCCGAGCGAAACCGGGGCCTTCGTCCAGTTGCTGGTCATGGAACGCGGGACCGAGGACCAGTTTCGCAAGGTGTTCTCTGGCTGGCTGTTCAAGAACTCGCCGAGCCTGAACGTGGTCGAACACCCGATCTACGACGTGTGGGTCAAGGAATGCACGATGGCCTTCCCGGGCGAGGAAGATGCGCCGAACCCCGCCACCACTGCAGGTAGCGACGCCGCGGCCTGACCGCCGGCTTGCGCCACCGCCGCCATGTATTGCGCCTGCGGCAGCGGAACCGCGCCCATCCGGCCCAGATGCTCGGTCATGAACTGGCAGTCCAGCACGGCGTAGCCCGCCTCGCGCAATGCCGCGACCAGCCACGCCAGCGCCACCTTGCTGGCATCGGATGTGCGGCTGAACATGCTTTCCCCGCAAAACACTCGGTCGAACGCCACCCCGTACAGCCCGCCGACCAGCTCGCCGTCCTGCCAGCATTCGATCGAATGCGCGTGACCGGCCCTGTGCAGCGCGTTGTAGCTCGCTTCGACGCGGTGGCTGATCCAGCTTTCGGCATGCTCTTCGCGCGGCAGGGCGCATTGGGCGATCACGGTGGCGAAGGCGTGATCGCAGGTCACGCGGAAGCGGTCCTGCCGCAGCGTCTTTCGCAGGCTCTTCGACATGCGGAACCCGCCAAGCGGAATGATCGCGCGCTCGCGCGGCTCTACCCAGTAGACTTCGGGGTCGTCCCGGTGGTCGGCCATGGGGAATACCCCGCCGCGATAGGCGCGCAGCAGCAATTCGACCGGAATCAGCGAGAGGTTGGGGGCATGCATCGCGCTGCGCTCTACCACTTCCCGATTGCCAGCGATATCCGCCTTGCCAAGTAGGGATGGGCATACTAATGCGCGCCCTTCCTGCAGGGGTGTAGCTCAGCTGGTAGAGCATCGGTCTCCAAAACCGAGGGCCACGGGTTCGAATCCTGTCACCCCTGCCATTTCCTTTTCGCGGTGACTTGTCGTTGGCTCGCGCGCGCCCTATCGGGCAGCGCATGACAGAAGACGAAAAGCGCCGGCGCGGCATCGAAGACCGCAAGTTTTACGCTGCCGAACAGGAAGCCCGGTTCGAGAAACAGGGCCTCGAATCGCACACTCCCCAGACCGAGCATCCAAGCTACAAACTTGCGTTCCAGGACAAGGACTTCCTGCTGCGCGAGGAATTGCGCCCGGTGCGCTTCCAGCTCGAACTGCTCAAGCCCGAAATGGTCCTCGACGAGGCCGGGGTGGGCTCGACGCTGGTGATGTATGGCAGCGCGCGCATTCCGCCTCCCGAAGCGGCGGAAACCGCGCTCGAAGGCGCCAAGGACCTGCCCGAGGAAGAACGCAAGGTCGTCGAGAGCCTGGTCGCCAAGTCGAAATATTACGAGGAAGCGCGCAAGCTGGCCAAGCTGGCGACCGAGAAGTCGATCATCGAGAACGGCAAGCGCCAGTTCGTCGTGTGCTCGGGCGGCGGTCCGTCGATCATGGAAGCGGCCAATCGCGGTGCCAGCGAGGCGGGCGGCGAATCGATCGGCCTCAACATCATCCTGCCGCACGAACAGGCGCCCAACCAGTATGTGACGCCCTACCTGTCGCTCAACTTCCATTATTTCGCGCTGCGCAAGATGCACTTCCTGCTGCGCGCGCGCGCGGTTGCGGTGTTCCCCGGCGGGTTCGGCACGTTCGACGAATTCTTCGAACTGCTGACCCTAATTCAGACGGGCAAGATGAAGCCCATCCCGATCCTGCTGTTCGGCAAGGATTTCTGGTCACGCGTCGTCAATTTCGAGGCGATTGCCGAGGAGGGCACGATCTCGAAGAAGGATCTCGAGCTGTTCCGCTGGTGCGAAACCGCGGACGAGGCGTGGGAATATCTGTGCGACTTCTACGATCTGGGCTGCTGATCGCGTTCGCCCCGGTTGCGGACCGCGTGATGGCCCAGCGGGCCTGACCCGTCGCCGAAACCGGGCGCATTCTCGATCGCGGCATAGGTGAACGCGCGGGCGATCCGGATCGCCTGGGTCAGCGGCTGCCGGTGCCCCAGCAGCGTGGCAAGCGCGGCCGACAGGGTGCAGCCAGTGCCATGCGTATGGCGCGTGTCGAGGCGGGTATGCGCGAAGCTGGCGAATTTCCCCGAAGGCGAGGCGATCCGGTCGACCACCTGCGTTTCGTCGCCGCCGTGGCCGCCCTTGGCCAGCACCTGGACGCCATGGCGTTCGGCCAGCGCGTGGGCCGCATCGAACATCTCATCGTCGGCAAGCGGACCGCGGCCGGCCAGTATCTCGAGTTCGGGCTTGTTGGGGGTGACGATGGTGGCGATGTCCATCAACGCGGCGAACCCGGCGATCGTCTCGTCGTCGGCCAGCACCGATCCGCTGGTTGCCACCATGACGGGGTCGAACACGATCGGGCCGGCGAAGGTGTCGAGCCGCTCGGCCAGCAGCCGGGCAGTCTCGGGGGAACCGAGCATGCCGATCTTGATCGCATCGGCGCCAATGTCCGACAGGCAGCTTGCCACCTGATCGAGCACGAAGTGGGGCGGCAGCGGTTCGACACCCTGGACGCCGCGCGTATTCTGCGCGGTGATCGCGGTCAGCGCCGTCATCGCATAACCGCCCAGCATGGTGATGGTCTTGATATCCGCCTGGATACCCGCGCCCCCCGAACTGTCGGAGCCCGCGATGGACAGGATGCGGGGAGGCGGCGCGTCGCTCACGCGGCAGCCTTTCGCTTGGTGGCAGGCGGGAATTTTTCGTGCAGCTTCCTGGCCCGGGTCGGGCGGTCCATCAGTTCGCCACCACAATTGGCGCACAGATCGTCCAGCTCGTTCGCGCAATCGGCGCAGAAAGTGCATTCGAAACTGCAGATGAAAGCGCCGGGATCCTGCGCCGGCAGGTCGGTTCCGCAACGCTCGCAATCGGGTCTCATGTCCAGCATGGCTTGCTCCGTTTCCGCCCCTGCAATGTGCGGCGGTTCAATTTGTCGATGGTGCGCGCCGCGAGCCGTCAGGCCGCCGCCCGCACGGCGTCGCAGATCCGGTCGACCAGCAACTCGACCTGGGCGGCATCGTCGCCTTCGGCCATCACCCGGATAACCGGTTCGGTGCCCGACGGGCGGATGACCAGCCGTCCGTTGCCCCCCAGTTCACGTTCGGCCTCGGCGATCGCCTGCTGGACGCTGTCCTGCTCGAGCGGCGCCCCGCCGTCATAGCGCACGTTCTTGAGCAATTGCGGCACCGGTTCGAAGAGCCGCAGCAATTCGCTCGCACGCTTGCCCGAACGCACCAGACCGGTCAGCACGCTCAACGCCGCGACCGTGCCGTCGCCGGTGGTGGCATGATCGAACAGGATCATGTGCCCCGACTGTTCGCCGCCGACGTTGAAGCCGCCGCTGCGCATGCGTTCGAGGACGTGCCGGTCCCCCACCTGCGTCCGTTCGAGCGTCAGCCCGATGCCCGCAAGATAGCGTTCGAGACCCAGGTTCGACATCACCGTGGCAACCACGCCGCCGCCTGTCAGCTTGCCGCGTTCGTGCAGCCGGGTGGCGATTGCCGCCATGATCTGGTCCCCGTCGACCGTCTCGCCCTTCTCATCGATGACGATGAGGCGGTCGGCGTCGCCATCCAGCGCGATGCCGATATCGGCGCCTTCGGCGACCACGCGCGCCTTGATCGCCGCGAGCGAGGTCGAACCCACGCCGTCGTTGATATTGGTCCCGTTGGGCTCCACGCCCATGGCGATCACTTCGGCGCCCAGTTCCCAGATCGCGCCCGGGGTGACCTCGTAGGCGGCGCCATTGGCGCAATCGACCACCACCTTCAGCCCATCGAAGCGCACGTCGCTCCCGATCGATTGCTTGACCGCGTGCATATAGCGCCCGCGGGCGTCCTCGATCCGCCGGGCGCGGCCGATATGGCCGGGCTCGACGAGCTGCGGCTGCTCTTCGAGCAGCGCCTCGATCGAGGCCTCCGCCTCGTCGGACAGCTTGAAGCCATCGGGACCGAACAGCTTGATGCCATTGTCCTCGAACGGATTGTGGCTGGCCGAAATCATCACGCCCAGATCGGCGCGCATCTCGCGGGTCAGCATCGCGATAGCAGGGGTGGGCAGCGGCCCGGTCATGACCACATCCATGCCGACGCTGGTGAAGCCCGCCACCAGCGCGCTTTCCATCATGTAGCCCGACAGCCGCGTATCCTTGCCGATCACCACGCGGTGGCGATGGTCGCCGCGCAGGAAATGCGTGCCTGCCGCCTGGCCGACGCGCATCGCAGTTGCGGCAGTCATCACCCCGCTATTGGTGCGTCCGCGGATTCCGTCAGTGCCGAAGAACTTGCGAGCCATGGATGGTCAAACTCCCTTGTGTCGGGGCCCCAATGGCGCGGTTGCCCAAGAAATAAAAGGCCAGCGCCCCTCTTTTCGCGTGCTATATCGCCGCTATGTGCAACCACGCGCTTACAGGGGCGTTAGGGACGCGAGTACGAAATTTGTTCACACCAACCCAAGAGGGGACATTCCATGGCTTTTGAGCTGATCGACCTGCCTTACGACGACACTGCGCTGGAACCTGCGGTTTCGGCCAAGACGCTCTCGTATCACCACGGCAAGCACCACAAGGCCTATCTCGACAAGACCAACAAGGCGATCGAGGGCACCGCCCACGAAGGCAAGAAGCTGGAAGAGGTGGTTGCCGCCGCGCGCGATAGCGACCAAGGCCTGTTCAACAATTCGGCGCAGAGCTGGAACCACGGCTTCTACTGGCACTCGATGGCGCCGGAAGAAACCAGCCCGTCGGACGAGCTCAAGAGCATGATCGACGATGTCTTCGGCTCGGTCGACGGCGTGAAGGAAAAGCTCGCCGAGCGCGGTGCGGGCCACTTCGCCAGCGGCTGGGTCTGGCTCGCCGTGAAGGACGGCAAGCTGACGATCGAGGAAACGCATGACGGCGACACGCTGGCCGATCTCGATGGGGTGAACCCGCTGCTCGTGATCGACCTGTGGGAACACGCCTATTACCTCGATCACCAGAACGCGCGCCCGGCCTATCTCGAGGCGGTCAATGGCAAGCTCAACTGGAGCTTCGCGAGCGAAAACCTCGCGCGCGGTACGACCTGGGAATATCCCTGCTAAGCGCCAGGAACCCGACGATTTCGAAACCCGTCGCCAGCAATGGCGGCGGGTTTTTTACTGCTGCGCGGCAGTTTCGGCGGTCTCGGCTTCGCCAAACAGATCGGTCGCGAACAGCGGTTCGCCGAAGATGAACCCGACCAGATTGGGGCGTCCGATATGGTCGAACAGCGCAGTCAGCATCAACAGGATGGGGACCGAGAGCAAGGCCCCGAACACGCCCCAGATCCAGGTGAAATAGGACAGCGCGATCAGGATCAGCACCGGGTTCATGGTGAAGCGCGCGCCCAGGATCGACGGGGTCACGAGATTGGCTTCGACCGTGTGCAGCGCCAGATAGGCAGCCGCCGGGACGAGGCCCAGCACCACTGTATCGGCGGTGCCGATGCCGAACAGGCCGAGCAACGCGACCATCACGATCGGTCCGACATAGGGCAGGAAATTGAGCAGCGCCGCCAGCCCGCCCCACATGATCGGGGCATCGACCCCAAGCGCCCAGGCGCCCAGCGCCACGACCACGCCGACCATGGCATTGATCGACCCCACCGTGAGGATATAGGCGGCGACCCGGTCCTGCACTTCGCGGATCACGCGCGCGGCCTTGATGCTGGTGCCGAAGCTGGCGCGGCCGAACAGCAGCCGCTGGCGCAGCCGCACGCGCGCCTCGATCATGAAATAGGCCATCAGCAGCGTCAGGATCGTCTCGAGGATCAGGCTCGGCGTGGCAAAGGCCACCTGTTCGAGCAGGCTGGGTGCGGCCAGCACCACTTCGCGGGTGCCGTCAGTGTTCATCAGCGCGGCGAGCTGTTCGTTGAGCGTGGCGATCCAGGCGAAGCGCTCGCGCAATTCGCCGAAGCGCGCCATCACGCCCTGCGCCATCGCCGGCACGTCGTCGAACAGCGCGACGGCCGGCTGCAGGATCAGCGCCAGCGCCAGCAGCAGGATGGCGAAGAAGAACAGGAGCGCCGCGAGCGAGGCGAGCGCATTGGGCAGGCCCCAGCCGTTGAGCTTGTCGGCCAGCGGCGAAAGGATCACGGTCAGCACCAGCGCGGTTACCACTGGCAGGAACACCACCGAACCGATCGACAGCACGAAGGGCAGGGCGAGGAACAGGCCCAGTCCGATCAGCAGCACCAGCGAGGAGATCAGCCGCAATTCCTGTTCGGCGAAGGCGTGCCTGCTCGACCGGCGGCGCGGTGCCGGTGACACGGTTTCCTCGGGCGGCTTAGTCTCGCTCATCGGCGCTTATCTGCCTCGCATGGCGATTGGTGACAAGCGGCGCGGTCGCGACGGTTGCTAGCTGCGGCTGCTGCCCATGCCGGAGGCCACATCGTCAAGTCCCTGCAGGATTGCGCGGTGCGCTGCGCTGTCGCCGATCGAACGCTTCGGAATGTTGCCATCCGCCAGCATTGCATTGAGCGCGGCGCGCGCACGGCCCACCCGGCTCTTGATCGTGCCCACCGCACAGTCGCAGATCGTCGCCGCTTCCTCGTAGGAAAAGCCGCCCGCACCCACGAGCAGCAGCGCTTCGCGCCGCTCGGGCGGCAGCGTCAGCAGCGCCCGGTGCATGTCGGACAGGTGGATCGGTTCTTCCTGTCCCGCCGGTGCGGTCAGGACGCGCTCGGCGACGGTCTCGTCATATTCGCCGCGAAAGCGGTTGCGGCGCATGTCGGTGAGATAGGCATTGCGCAGGATCACAAAGGTCCATGCGCGCATGCTGGTGCCGGGCTGGAAGCGCTCCTGCGCCGCCCATGCCTTGAGCAGCGTTTCCTGGACCAGATCGTCGGCCATGTCGGCGCGTCCGCACAGGCCGCGCGCGAAAGCGCGCAGGTGGGGGACGACCTCGGTCAGTTCCCGTTTGAAGTCGGCTTTGTCCGCTGCCGTCCGTTCGTGGTCCGACATCAGTCCTTAACATCCAGCTTGTCGAGCAGGTCCTGGAAACTGTCGGGGAGGGGCTCTTCAACCACGGAGTCATAGAGTTGGCGCAGGCCGTTCGCCCAATCCGGATCCTGTTCCTTCCCCGGAGCAGATGGATGTGGCGGCGGCCCGCCAGCGGGTGCCCGCTGCGGAGTGTTCGGCGTATCTGAGCTCATGGCTTGAAGACTGCTACCCTTTTCGTATGTCACCGGCAGGATGCCCTACCAGCATCTTTCGATCCCGCAATGTGCTTCGCACAACGCATGGGACGATGTCGAGTTCCCTTGCTTTGTGCAATGGAACAATTAGGCCCCCGCGGCATAGTAAGCGTTACTATGGGACCAGGCAAACCGTCAGGGGCAGGAAGCTGGTAAGCGAAGAACTCCAACGCAAAGGGCGCCGCAGGCGTTGGCTGATCGACTATCCGCGCGGAATCCCGGTGCTGATCTTCGTCCTGGTCACCGCCATAACCGTGCTCAGCGTCTTCGCGATCGAGCGCGGCGAGGCGCAGCGCGATGCCGCGGATGTCGCGCGCAAGGCGCAGGCGATGACTTCGGCGATCGAACGCCGCGCCTATACCAGTTCGGCCTACCTGCGTGCTGGCGCCGCGCTGCTGTCGACGCAGGACGAGATCACGCCCGAACTGTTCCGCCGCTTCGTTTCCGAATTGCGGCTGGATGCCAATTACCGCGGGGCAGAGGGGATCGGCTGGGCCCCGGTCGTCACTGCGGCCGAACTGCCTGAATTCGAAGCCCGGCTGAGCCGCAGCCGCGTGGAAGAACAGCGGGTGTCGCCGAGCCTGGCCGAACAGCCGCGCGACATGCTCACTCCGATTCTCTACTTGCAGCCGGATACAGTGCGCAATCGCCGCGCACTCGGCTACGACATGTATTCGGAACCCATCCGCCGGGCCGCGATGGATCTGGCGGGGGCGAACGATCGGCCCACTGCCAGTGGGCCGATCGTCTTGCAGCAGGAAGGCGACAGCGAGGCTGCGGGCTTCCTCATATATATGCCGGTGTTCGAAGGGCTGAGCAGCACGCGCGAGCTCAAGGGCTTCATCTACAGTCCGTTCAATGCCTCGCAATTCCTCAGCTCGGCCAGCGAACTGGTCAGTTACGAGGCGGTCGGGGCGCGCTTGCTCGATACGGATGCCACGGCGGAGGTCGCGATCGCGCATAGCAACAGCTGGATCGAGGGGCGCCCCACGATCACCCGCGAACTCAGCCTCGCCAACCGGTCGATGCTGCTCGAAGTGCAGTCCGCGCGCGAGGAAGGGTTGTCGGCCATGTCGATGATCACGCTGCTGTTCGGGCTGGCGGTCGCCAGCCTGCTGATGCTCGTGGCCCGCCTGCTGACCCAGCAGACGCTCGAGGATCGCCGCGCGATCAGCTGGTTCGAGGAACAAAACTCGATCCGCAACTCGCTGACGCGCGAGCTCAACCACCGGGTCAAGAACACGCTCGCCAATGTCCTTTCGATCGTATCGCTGACGCGGCGCCGGTCGCAGGACCTCGACGAATTCGCCGAAGGTCTCGACGGCCGCATCCGCGCGCTGTCGGCCACGCACGACCTGCTGACCCAGTCCGAATGGGGCACCACGCCGATCCGTTCGGTGGTCGAGGTCGAGCTCGCACCCTATGCGCGCGACCAGGACCATTCGCTCGATCTGGTCGGGCCGCATACCGAGCTGGCGCCCAACGATGCGCTGTCGCTGGGGCTCGCGATCCACGAACTGGCGACCAATGCGGCCAAGTTCGGTTCACTCAGCGTCCCCGGGGGCGTGGTCGCGGTGCATTGGAGCCAGGTCAACGACACGCTGGCGAAAATCGAATGGATCGAAAGCAACGGGCCGCCGGTGGACAAGCCGCGCCGCCGCGGTTTCGGCACCGATCTGATCGAGAAGATCGTCGCGCATGAACTGCGCCACCCGGTCGAGCTCGATTTCTGCCCCGAAGGGGTGCGGTGCACGCTGCTGGTACCGGTGCGCGAACCGAGCGAGTTCGAACTGCGCCGCAAGGGCCCCGCGGCGGTCGGGCGCTAACAGCACGGGTTTCGCGGCCGCAAGACCCCGCGCCGACCTCTCGCAACCACATCAATTGATCCGAGAAAAACGCGGCCCGATCCGCGCTGAGTTTGTGTCGACCGCATCAGCGCGGTGCGGCCTTCGCGTTGCAGGCAAAGAAAAACCCGGGCCGCAGGGACCCGGGCTTTCAAAAACCGATTGCCGGCGGGGGTTAGCCCAGTGGGCGGCTCGAGCCGAAGAACAGCGCTTGGCTGATCGCGGCACGAACGGTCTGTTCCTGGAACGGCTTGGTCACGAGATAGGTCGGCTCGGGACGGTCGCCGGTCAGCAGGCGTTCGGGATAGGCAGTGATGAAGATCACCGGAACGCTGCTGATCGCAAGGATATCGTCGACAGCATCGAGGCCCGAGGATCCGTCCGCCAGCTGGATATCCGCCAGCACCAGGCCGGGCGTCTTCTGCGCGACGACTTCCTGTGCCTGCGTGCGCGTGGCAGCGGTGCCGCAGACTTCATGGCCGAGCGAGGTCACGAGGTCTTCGAGCTGCATCGAGATGAGCGGTTCGTCCTCGATGATCAGCACGCTGGTCGACGACTCGCGGTCGATTTCCGAAACCGCTTCCTGTGCCAGCCGCTCGATATCCTCGGCCGACATGTCCATGATTTCGCCCGCCTGGTCGGACGAGAAGTCCTCCAGCGTGGTCAGCAGCAGCGCTTGCCGGTTCAGCGGGGTTACCGATTTCAGCCGATCCTGCGCCGCATTCTCATGCGTGTTGTCGCCGACGGCTTCGGGCACTTCCATATAAGCGCTCGACCAGACCTTGTTGAACGCCCGGTACAGCGGGACGCGGCCGCCTTCGAGCGATTCCTTGAGTTCGCTGTCGGCCAGTGCGGCTTCCAGCGTGGCACGTACGAATGCGTCTCCCGTGGCCTGCGAACCGGTCAGTGCGCGCGCATAGCGGCGCAGGTACGGCAGGTTACGAGCAATTTGATCACCAAGCGACATTTAGACCCCTTCCTTAAGGTGCGCGCTTCTAACGTCCCGATGGGGGTTAGGTTCCTTGGGCCGATGCCGCAACCCGCAGGTTTGACATCCATGCCGTTTCAGGCCCATTCCGGGTGCTGGGGATTGCCTGTCGAGGACTGCCGCGTTGCAAGAAATTGCCGATCCGATTGCCTGTGTCGAGTGTCCGCTCCAGTCCTGTCCGGGACTGCGCCCGCTCGAGCCGAACCAATTGTCCTACATGCAGCGGTTCAAGGACGGCGAAATCGCGCTGCAGCGCGGCGATATCCTGATCGAGGAAGGCGCGTCGCATCGCCGCCTGTTTACCTTGCTCGACGGCGTGCTCATTCGCTCGCGTGCGCTCGAGGATGGGCGCCGGCAGATTCTCAATTTCATGTTCCCCGGTGATCTGGTCGGCTTGCAAAGCGCCTTCGACGAACCGGCGACCCATACGATCGAGGCGCTGATCGACGCGCGCCTGTGCCGTTTCCGTCGCGCCGATTTCGCCGATCTCATCGCGCAGCACCCGGCGCTGGGCTACGACATCACCTGGCTGGCGGCTAAGGAAGAAACCGCGCTCGAAGGCCATATCGTTTCGCTGGGACAACGCAGTGCGCGCGAACGGGTGACCTATCTCGCGGTCTGGCTGCTCGACCGGGCGCAAGCGACCTGTCTCGCCGATCATCACAATACGCTCGCGCTGCCGATCACGCAGGCGCAGATCGCGGACATGCTCGGGCTGTCGCTGGTGCATACCAACCGCACGCTGCGCCAGCTCGCGCGCGAAGGGCTGGTGGACTGGCAGTCGCGACGGATCCACGTGCCCGATCTCGACCACGCCGCCGACTATGCGCAGTTCGAGCGCAAACAGGGCGGTGGGCGCCCATACATCTGATTGTTTTTGCTTCGGAATGTCATTTTAGGCAAAAAATTTCACCCCGCTTGGGAACCCAGTTTCTGGCGGCGCGTATTCCTTATGTCACCGCCGAGACCCCCCCTCCCGTCCAAAGCGGCTGGTGATACGATCCCGAAAGGCCTCCGTTGCACGGCAACGGAGGCCTTTTTTCTGTCCGGCGTAGTTTCGGCAGGATTTGTGATCCGGAACGCGCGCCTTGATCCGGCGCGCGCGACCGCGTCTATCGCAGCGCGCCGCGCAGCCGCGAGATGATCCCGCGCGGCTTCGACTGGCGCAGCACGGCAATCAGTTCCTGCGCGTCGTAAGGCTTCTCGAGCGTGCAGCCCAGCGCGGCGATGTCCGCCGGAATGTCCTGCGGGGCGCCGGTCGAAAAGATGATCTGGGGGCTGTCGGCGCCCAGCGTGCGCACCAGTTCTGCAATCGCCCAGCCGTCGTCGCGATCGGCCAGGTGGACGTCGAGCACGATCGCTTCGGGACGCCCGTCGCGCAGGTGCTGCATGGCTTCTTCTGTCGACGCGCACAGCGCCACCCGGGCCACGCCTGCATCGAGCAGCGCCTGCTCGATCGTCATGCCGAGCACGGCGTCATCCTCGACGACCAGCACGTGGCCGGGCAGTTTGGCAGGGGCGGCCGTCTCGGGGTGCTGCGTCATCGTCTCTCGCATGGCTGGCGACACGGGCGCCGCTTTCGCCTGTCCAACGGGACGCGGCCGGGCGCAGTTCCCGGCCCGCGTGCATTGCCGCCGGGCCGTGGCGCAATTGCGACAATCCCGCGGTCAGGAGGCAAGCGAGCGTTCGTAGATCGCATATTCGCGGTTGACCGTGCTGCCAATCGCATCGGCAATTGCCTTCATCCCCTGGTTGTCGTCGAGGATCCAGCCGATCTCCGCGCGCTTGGTCTGGTATTCGGCGATCGCTACCTCGCGGATCTGGCTGATCATCATGAAGGCCAGCTGGCTGGCGAGCCGCGAATTGTGCAGTTCGCGGCGCACCCCCATCAGCGGAACGCGCATGCCCGCACCGCTCGGCTTGCGCATCCAGCGCAGCAGGCGGAGCCAGCCCAGCGGCCACAGCCTGCCGTTCACCTTGCGCAGCACATCGTTGATGTCGGGCAGGGTCAGCATGAAGGCCACCGGCTTGCCGTCGACCTCGGCGATCAAATTGATCTGCGGATGGATGATCGGCTTCAGCTTCTTGCCCGCATAGGCGATCTCGGCATTGGTGAAGGGGATGAAGCCCCAATTGTTCGACCATGCATCGTTGAGGATGGCGAGGATGGTCTCGACCTCCTCGTCCCAGCGCGACAGGTCGACCGGGCGCAGGCTGATCCGCTCGTTGCGCTGGCCCGACTGGACGATCCGGCGAATCAGCGGCGGGAACCCCACCGTCACGTCGAGATCGTAGGTCAGCAGCGTCTTGGCGCGCGCATAGCCCGCGCTTTCGATCCAGTGCTGGTAGATTTCGGGATGGTGCCCCATCATGATCATCGGCGCGTGGTCCTGTCCGCTTACCAGCAGGCCCGGCTCTTCCCAGATCGACATCGAAATCGGCCCGATCGCGCGGTCCATGCCCTGGCCGCGCAGCCAGTCCTCCGCCGCGCGCAGCAGCGCATGCGCCACCGCTTCGTCGGCGGCATCGAAATAGCCGAACATGCCTGCGCCCGGGCCGAAACCCTGCTGGCGCGGCAATTCCAGCGCGAGGCGGTCGATATGCGCCGAGATCCGGCCGACCACCGCGTCGCCGCGCCGGGCCACGAACAGCTGGTGTGCGGCATGGCCGAAAAAGGGGTTCTTGGCAGGATCGACCAGTTCGAGCTGTTCGCCGCGCAATTGCGGCACCGCATGCGGCTCGCGCGATGCGAAGCGGCGGCCCGTATCGACGAAAAGGGCACGGCCCTGCTTGCCTTCGACCGGATCGATCACCACTTCACCATTCATTCGCGCACACCTCGTTCAGCTTGGATTAGCCCTGTGTGCGCTAGCTGATCTTTGTCAAGGAACCGCACCGCGCCGATCACTATGATCGCAACCGATCGCTGTAATGCGGGTGCGTTTTCGGCTAAGGGCCGCTCCAGGATACCAGACCATGAATGTTCAACAGACACAGATTTCGGCTGCCGATACCCTTTCGCGTCGCGAGGCGGGAAGCGGCTGGCATGCGCAAATCCCCGACGACAAGGCCATGCTGCGCGCCGCGCGCGACCTGACCAAGGATATCTCCGCCCACCGCGCGGACATCTACTGGGCCGACATGATCGCTTCGGCGCTGGTCGGCTATGGCGCGCTGGCGGGCGCGATCCTGACCGGCAGCCTGCCGCTGGCAATCGCGCTGGGCGTGGTTTCGGTGCTCGCGCTCTACCGCGCGCTGCTGTTCATCCACGAGATCTCGCATTTCCGTAACGGGGCGCTGCCGGGCTTCCGCACCGCGTGGAACGCACTGGTCGGCGTGCCGATGCTCACCCCGTCGTTTATGTATGAAGGCGTGCACACGCTGCATCACAAGCGCACGCAATACGGCACGATCGAGGATCCCGAATACCTCCCGCTGGCGCTGATGAAGCCGTGGAGCCTGCCCGCATTCGTGCTGATCGCGCTGCTCGCACCGGTCGCGCTGCTGCTGCGCTTCGCCGTGCTGGTCCCGCTGGGCGCGATTGTCCCGCCGATCCGCCGGCTGACCTGGCAACGGCTGAGCGCGCTGGCGATCAATCCCGATTTCCGTCGCCGCAATCCCGAAGGCGACCTGCGCCGCCGGGTGCTGCTGCAGGAAGCGGGCGGCATGCTGTGGAGCTGGGCGCTGATCGGCAGTGTCTTCGCGTTCGGCTGGAAGCCGCTGCTCGTCGCGCTCGCGGTTGCCTCGGTGGTCGCGCTGCTCAACCAGCTGCGCACTCTGGTGGCGCATCTGTGGGAGAACGAGGGCGAGGCCATGACCGTCACCGCGCAGTTCCTCGACAGCGTCAACGTGCCGCCCCCGGGCCGGATCGCCGAACTGTGGGCGCCCGTCGGCCTGCGCTATCACGCGCTGCATCACCTGATGCCGTCAATGCCCTATCACTCGCTGCCCGAAGCGCACCGCCGGCTGGTGGCCGAGCTGGCAACCGATTCCAGCTACCACGGCGCCAACCATGCCGGGATGGGCGTGCTGGTATCGCGCATCGCACGCAACACGATGCGCCCGCGCGGCTGAGGCATTCGCGCTTGTGCCGCTGGTCCTGCGGGGGCGGCGGCGCATCGCCGCAGCCGCCGCTCAGTCGATAAACCTGATCATCGCGATACGGCGCTCCGCGGGCAGGCCCGCAGCGATCTCGGCGTCGAGCTCGCTTGCCAGCCGCGGGTGCGCGGCCAGGTCCCCGACCTCGACGAAGCCGATCCGCGCATAAAAGGGAGCATTCCACGCGACATCGCGGAAAGTGGTCAGCGTGGCTGCCCGAAATCCGCCATTGCCCGCATCGATCAGGCAGGCGCGCAGCAGTACCGCGCCGATCCCTTGCCCCTGCCAGCGGGGCAGCACGTCCATCTCCTGAATATGCAATTCGCGCCCGCACGGCCTTGCCGCAAGGAAGCCGACGATGCCGCCCTGCGCCTCGGCGACGAGGCAGTGCCCGCGGGCGATCAGGCGGCGATGCTCATCCGCAGGGATCACGCGCGCCGAGTCGATTGCGGCGCTGTCGGGGTCGTCGGCGAAAGCCGTGGCCGCCTCGCGTTCGATACCGGGGAGCGCCTCGGCATCTTCGGGGCGCGCCAGCCGGATCGAGAACGCGCTCATTCCTCGGTGCGGATCAGCACCGTCTCGCCGATCAGCAGGAACAGGAAGAACGGTGCCCAAGCGGCAAGGAAGGGCGGGTATCCGCCGAAGCTGCCCATTGCGAGCGCGGCATTGTCGACCACGAAATAGGCGAAGCCCAGCGCCATGCCGATCACCGCGCGGACGAACAATTGCCCCGACCGGGCCAGGCCGAACGCCGCCACCGCGCCAAGCAGCGGCATCAGGAAAGCGGACAGCGGGCCCGATATCTTGTGCCACCATTTCGCGCGCAATTCGGCCGTCGGCCTCCCCGCGCGTTCGAATTCCGCAATCGAGCGGGTCAGGGTCCAGAAGGGTTCGGCATCGGGGTCGATCTTGGCAAGATCGATCTGATCGGGGGTCAGCGCTTCGCCCACCAACAGCGTATCGGGGGTGTCGGTCACCGCGTTCTGCACTCCGAAGCGCGTGACGCCCGACAGCTGCCAGCCCGGCGCGGCATAGCGCGCTTCCTCGGCCTCGACCTGCTTGGTGATCATGCCGTCGGCATTGCGTTCGTACCAGGTGACCTGGCGCATCACGATGCCCTCGCCCGACCCGGCGAGATAGCCGGCCGTCAGGATGTTGCCGTTGTCGTTGAGGTAGATATTGGTGCGCACGCGCTCTTCTTCGGGGATCGGCCCGTATTCGACCGCTTCCCACGCCTTGAGCGTCTCGGTCGCCCGGGTGACCACGCGCTCGTTGAAGGCGAAGGTGGCCACCGACACCAGCCCCGCGGTCAGCAGCAGCGGTGCCAGCACCTGGTGCGCCGACAGCCCCGCCGCCTTCATGGCGATGACCTCGCTGTTCTGGTTGAGCGTGACCAGCGTGATCAGCGTGGCGAGCAGCACCGAATAGGGCAGGAAACGCGATACCAGCTGCGGGATGCGCAGCCCCGCATAGGTGAGCAGTTCGCCCTGGCCATTGCCTTCCACCGCCAGGATCTCGCCGCTGCTCGACAGCAGGTCGAGCATCATCAGAACCAGCACGAGGACGAACAGCATTGCCGCGATCCGCGCGACGAACATCTTCGCGAGGTACAGCGTCAGCGTGCGCGAGGGGAAGAAATCGAGCTGCATGGGTTCCCGCTATTCGGCTGCTGCCAGGTCGATCTTGAGCCGCCGGCGGCGGAATACGCGGCCGACGCGCTTGGCCAGCTTGTCGAACCAGATTTCGAGCGCACCGATCGCCTGCCCGCCGGGGACGTAGGCGACCCGCCAGTACATCCACACGATCAGCGCGGCGAACAGGAAGAACGGCCCCCACAGCGCCAGGATCGGATCGACGCGGCCCAGCGCGGCGACGTCTTCGCCATACTGGTTCACCTTGTGATAGGCGACCACCATCACGATCGACAGGAACACGCCCAGCGCGCTGCTCGAACGTTTGGGCGGCACGCCGAGCGCCACGGCCAGCAGCGGCATCAGTGCCATCATCACCACTTCGACCAGCCGGAAGTTGAAGCTTGCCTGGCTGGCGTCGCGCTGGGCTTCGGGGCGTTCGTCGCTCCACCCGATGCGCAGCAGTTCGGGCAGGATATATTCGCGTTCGGCATCGCCGCGCGCGCGAAATTCCTCCACCGCGGGCAGGTCGATCGGCAGGTCGTGGCGCGTGAAGGTCAGCACACGCGGCGTCTGGCTGCCGGTGTCCTGCACGATCGTGCCATCGGACAGCCGCAGGATGATCGTATCGGGGCTGTCGGTGGTGGCGAGGAAGGCGCCTTCCTTCGCGGAGATCGACAGCACCTGGCCGCGGTCGTTCGCGACGCGGGCGAAAATCCCCTTCAGGCGGCGGCCGTCGTCCTCGCTTTCCTCGATCCGCAGCGCCATGCGATCCGCCAGCGTGGTAAATTCGCCCACCTTGATCGAGGCGCCGAGCGCGCCCGAGCGCAGCTCATATTCCATCTGCTCGTAATAATAGCGGCTGACCGGCTGGATGAAGAACACCAGCGCGACATTGACCATCATCAGCACGGCGGTGATGGCGAACGGGACGCGCAGCAGGCGGCCATAGCCGAGCCCGACCGCGTGGAAGACATCGAGTTCGCTGGTCGTCGCCAGCTTTCGGAAGGCAAGCAGGATGCCCAGCAGCAGGCCCAGCGGAATGGCGAGGCTGGCATATTCGGGCACCAGCGCGATCAGCATCTTGAACACGACGCCCACCGGGCCGCCTTCGACCGCGACGAAATCGAACAGCCGCAGCATCTTGTCGAGCACGAGCAGCGACGCGGCGATGGCAAACACCGCCAGCATCGGCACGGTCACGAGCCGGAAGATGTATCGATCGATGCTGGGCAGGAATTTGAGCAAGGGGCCGCCGGTCAATTGTCTCCGCGCCAGCCCCTAGCGCGCTTTTGCCTGCAGGTCATGCCCCTTGTGCGGACGGGCCGCGCGGCATCGCCGGTTCAGGCCTTCTCCAGCGTGCATTGCAGCGGGTGCTGGTTCTGCCGGGCGAAGTCCATCACCTGGTGGACCTTGGTTTCGGCAACCTCGTAGGGGAAGATCCCGCAGACTCCGACACCCTTCTGGTGGACGTGGAGCATCACGCGGGTGGCTTCCTCCATGTCCATCTTGAAGAAGCGTTTCAGGACGATGACCACGAATTCCATCGGCGTGTAATCGTCATTGAGCAGCAGCACCTTGTACTGGCTGGGCTTCTTGGGCTTGGCGCGGGTCTTGGTGGCAATGCCGACCTGACCGTCGCCCTCGCGCGAATCGTCGTCCTCGCCGGCAGCGCGGACGGGGGTAAGGGGGGGAATCTCGGCCATTGCTGAACCCATTATCGTAACGCTTGGGCAAATCGCAAGGCACGAGCGGTGAGCCTGTGCCTGTGCGCGCCCGCTGAGCCGCACGGATGCAGCCTGTGCGGCAGACGGAAAAAAGGGCCGGATGGCAAAACCATCCGGCCCACGGTGTCCAATTCGCCGGGCGAGGGAGAGAGGAGAGAGTGCCCGGTGGAATTGAAGCTGGAAATTCGGCCTCAGGCGGCCTTGCCGACCTTTTCGGCGGCCAGGCTCATGCGGTTCGACATCGGCGCGAACGCCTCGTTGACCAGCTTGAGCATGGCTTCGGTGTTCTTCGACGCAGTCGAGACCATGGCATCGAAATTGCGGCGAGCGATTTCGCCCTGCAGTTCGAAGAGCTCGGACGGCGACTTGATCGCGGTGAACTTCTTCATGTCTTCCTGGACGGTCTCGGCAGCCGACTTGGCTTCTTCCGCATAGCTACGGCCCATGTCCTGCATGCCCGAAGCGAGGATCTTGCCCGATTCGACCACGGCCTCGAGATTGCCCTTCTGGAATTCGGCGGCTTCCTTGGTCATTGCAGTGCCCTTTTCGTAGGCGGCCTTGACGCGGGTCTGCATGTCGGCAGCCATGTTCTGCGCCTTGGCGGTGTAATCGGTGGTGTTAGCGGTCTTGGCAGTAGCCATGATGGTGTCCTTCAACTGGGAGATCGGGGCGGTCTTGGCGAGCGCCGCAGCCGGCGCCGCGGGAGTGGCCTGCTTCGCCGCCGGCGCTGCTTTGCGCCGGGCGGTCTTGGGTGCGGCCTTTTTCGTCGCGGCTTTCTTCGGCTTTTTCGCAACGCTGGCGGGGCCGGCATCGGCTTCCACGGCCTTGGCGATGGCCGCGGTGCTTACTGCATCGCTTGCCGGCGCAGCCGCAGGCTCGGTCGAAACCGTGGCAGTCGCCTTGGCGCTCTTGTTCTGGCTGTCACCCATCGGGAACCTCGCTATGTTGCAGTGCACAAAATAGGCACTGCAGCCGCGAAGTCAAGGATATTTTGTGCACTGCACAATAAGCCGCGAATGCGGCGTGCGGGGCCGGTTATCGCGCCGCGACGTAGCGTCCCGGCGCATCCTCGATCACTCGGTCACCGCGGCCGCCGGGCTTGCGCTTGCCCTTCGCAGCCACCGTGGCGGGATCCTGTTCGCGCAGCCATTCGATCCAGTCGGGCCACCAGCTGCCGGGATGCTCCTGCGCACCGTCGCGGAATTCGGCCAGGGTGCGCGGCGATCCCGTATTGGTCCAGTACTGGTACTTGCCCGAGCCCGGGGGATTGACCACGCCCGCGATATGGCCCGATCCCGCCAGCACGAATTTCAGCGGGCCGGCGAAATGGTCGGTAATCCGCCAGACACTTTCGGCGGGCGCGATGTGGTCTTCCTTGCCCGCCTGGACGTAGGTCGGGGTCTCGACCAGGCCGAGATCGATCGGCGTGCCGTCGGCGCTCAGCGCATCGGGTTCGACCAGCCGGTTGTCGCGGTAGAAATCGCGCAGATATTGTTCATGCCACTTGGCGGGCAGGTTGGTGACGTCGCCATTCCAGTGAAGCAGGTCGAAGGCCGGGTAATCCTCGCCCAGCAGGTAGTTGTTGACCACGTAGTTCCAGATCAGGTCGGTGCCGCGCAGCAGGTTGAAGGTCGCCGCCATGTAACGCCCGTCGAGATAGCCTTCGGGGGTCAGGCCCTTGATTGCCGCCAGCTGCTGGTCGTCGACGAAGTTGCGCAGCTCGCCCGCCTTCTCGAAATCGACCTGCGCGGTGAAGAAGGTCGCGCTCCTGGCCTTGTCCTGCTCGCCGCGGCGGTGCAGCACCGCCAGCGTCCCCGCCAGCGTCGTGCCGGCCACGCAATAGCCGATCGCGTGGACCGCCGGCACGTCCAGCCGCGCACGGATATGGTCGATCGCGTCGATTTGCGCGCGCACGTAATCGTCCCACACCACGTCCTTCATGCTGGCATCGGCCGATTTCCAGCTCACCATGAACACGGTGACGCCCTGTTCGACCGCCCAGCGCACGAAGCTTTTCCGGGCGTTGAGGTCGAGGATGTAGAACCGGTTTATCCATGGCGGGAAGATGACCAGCGGCGTCGCCAGCACCGTGTCGGTCGTCGGCGTGTACTGGATCAGCTGGTAGAGCGGGGTCTCGTGCACCACCTTGCCCGGCGTCACCGCGATGTTCTCGCCCAGCGTGAAAGCGCTCGCGTCGGTATGCGACAATTGCCCGCGCCTCAGATCGGCGAGCAGGTGTTCCATCCCCGTGACGAGGTTTTCGCCCTGCGTTTCCAGCGTGCGTTCCATCACCACCGGGTTGAGCAGCGGGAAATTGGCCGGGCTGGCCGCATCGGTCATCGTCCGCGTGGTGAACCGCAATTGTTCGCGCTTGTCGTCGGACAGCCCGTCGATCCGGTCGACCATTTCGGCCACGCGCTCGGCCAGGAACAGATAGGTCTGGTGGATCAGCGCATAGGCGGGGTGCGCGCGCCAGCGCGGGTCGGCGAAACGGCGGTCGCGGCGCGGCATGTCGGCGGCGTCCCGGGCCTGTTCCTGCCCGCCGGCGCCCAGTCCGTATTGCGCCAGCACCTGCTGCCATACCTCCATCCCTTCCTGCCACAGCGCCTGCTGCTGCGCGGGATCGGCCAGCGGCATCTGGCGGTACCAGTCCTGCGCCAGCCCCATCCACCGCGCCGGGTCCATCCATGGCACCAGCGCCTGCGGATCGGCCAGTTGCTCGGCCTGGTATTCCAGCCACATCGTCCGCAGCTTCGTCCCGACCTCGGCCCAGTGGCGCATGTCCTCCGCCGACAGCGGGTTGCCCCCCGCCGCCTCGGCCATCGGCGCGAACAGCGCGCGGGCGAATTTCGCCGGCGCTTCGAAAAGGTTGGTGAAGGGGTCGGGGCCGTCGTCGGTCATCATCGCTCCTGCCTGGTGCCAAGCGCCTGTTGGGGTCGCAATAGGATATTCCGCCTCCGCATGCACGCGCGCCGATTGCACCGGGGAGGTGAATAGGTAATCAGTGTGACTCGACCAACGCCCGAAAGAGCCATGATGTCCGACGAATTCTACCGTATCAAGCGCCTGCCGCCCTATGTCATCGCCGAGGTCAACGCGATGCGGCACGAGGCGCGGCGCGCGGGGCGCGACATCATCGATCTCGGCATGGGCAATCCGGACCACCCGCCGCCGCAGCACGTGATCGACAAATTGTGCGAGGTCGCGGCCAAGCCGGGCGCGCATGGCTATTCGCAGTCCAAGGGCATTCCCGGGCTGCGCAAGGCGCAGGCGAACTATTACGGCCGCCGCTTCAACGTCGATCTCGATCCCGATCGCGAAGTGGTGGTGACGATGGGCTCGAAGGAAGGCCTGTCGTCGATGGCCACCGCGATTACCGCGCCGGGCGACGTGATCCTTGCGCCGAGCCCGTCCTATCCGATCCACACCTTCGGCTTCATCATCGCCGGGGCGACCATCCGCAGCGTGCCGACCACGCCCGACGAGCGCTATTGGCGCGCGCTCGAGAACGCGATGGACTACACCGTACCGCGGCCGACCGTGCTGGTGGTCAACTATCCCAGCAACCCGACTGCCGAAACGGTCGACCTCGCGTTCTACGAACGGCTGGTCGCATGGGCGAAGGAGAACCGGGTCTGGGTGCTGTCCGACCTCGCCTATTCGGAACTCTATTACGACGGCAAGCCGACCCGCTCGATCCTCGAGGTCCCGGGGGCGAAGGATGTCGCGGTGGAATTCACCTCGATGTCGAAAACCTATTCGATGGCCGGCTGGCGGATGGGCTTTGCGGTCGGCAACCCCACGCTGATCTCCGCGCTGACGCGGGTGAAGTCCTATCTCGACTACGGCGCCTTCACCCCGATCCAGGCGGCCGCCTGCGCCGCGCTCAACGGGCCGCAAGACGTGGTCGAGGAAAACCGCGCGCGCTACCAGAGCCGCCGCGACGTGATGGTCGAAAGCTTCGCCCGCGCCGGGTGGGATATCCCCACGCCGCCCGCCAGCATGTTCGCCTGGGCCAAGCTGCCGCCCGGTTTCGAGGAGATGGGCAGCCTCGAATTCTCCAAGCAATTGCTCGAACATGCCGATGTCGCGGTCGCGGCCGGGGTCGGCTATGGCGAGGAGGGCGAAGGCCATGTCCGCATCGCCATGGTCGAGAACGAGCAGCGCATTCGCCAGGCCGCGCGCAATGTGAAGCGCTTCCTCGCCGACCACGCGGGGCGCTGATGCGGCTGTTGCATCCGGATCGGTAGCATTTCCGCGTCCGGGCGGTTCTCAAACCTCGGTTTTTACTTAGTCTCCGGCCCGCATCGGAAAACCGAGGGGTCGCTTGATGAGGGGCGCGACATTCGCATGGCTGTCGACCAGCCCGGCTGTCCCGGTCCGATGGGATCTGGGTCATGCCGGCTGGTCGATGGAACACGCACCGGATGCCGCCAGCGCGTCCGCGGCGCTGCCGGGCGTGCTCGACTGGCGCGCCGCCAGCCGGCTGCGTGACTGGCATGAGCTTGCGGGACGCAACCGGATCGTCGCGGTGGGGGTCGATAGCCCGCGGGAACGCGCGCGCTTGCTCGATGCCGGGCTGGGCGATGCGCTCTCCAGCCACGTCGCCTTCGTCGAGCTCGGCGTGCGGCTGGCGCGGCTGCGCCACGGCGAAAGCTCGCTCCCGCGGTCGCTGCGGGCGGGGCCGGTGACGCTCGACCTGTTCCACCGCGACGGGCGGCTCGATGGCCGCTGGCTGGGGCTGCATCCACGCGAATTCGGCCTGCTCTGGCGGCTCGCCGAAGCGCGCGGCATGCCGATCACCCGCCGCCAGTTGCTGCGCGATGTGTGGCGGATCGAGCATCCGCCCGAAACCAACTCGCTCGCCGTGCATGTCTCGCGGCTCCGGGCCAAGCTGGCGGTCTCCGCCTGCAGCTGGCTGGTGGAAACGCATCCGCAAGGCGGCTACCGGCTGGCGGCCCGGCCCGCGGCCATTCCCTGCGAGGCGCAATGCGCCTGACCGTCCGTGCCGCTGCCGGCACGCGGCAACTGGACATGGCCCGCCCGACGGGTACCAAGGGGCGCACAGTTGCGGAGAGAGGTTTCAACATGCAGTTCAACGATCGCGTTTCCATCGACCTGGCCGATAATGGCGTGGCTCAGGTCCGCTTCACTCGCGGCGACAAGATGAACGCGCTCGATCCCGCTCAATTCGACGCGGTGATCGCCGCGGGCGAAGCGCTGCGCACGATGAAAGGGCTGCGCGTCGCCGTGCTGTCGGGCGAGGGGCGCGCCTTTTGCGCCGGGCTCGACACCGCCAGCTTCGGGGGTGACGGCGGCGGATCGTCCAAGCTTGCCGAACGCGGCTACGGCAATGCCAACCGCGCCCAGGAAGCCGCGATGACCTGGCGCAAATGCCCCGTGCCGGTGATTGCCGCAGTGCACGGCGTGTGCTTCGGCGGCGGGCTGCAGATCGCCAGCGGCGCCGATATCCGCGTGGTGCACCCGCAGACGCGGATGGCGGTGATGGAAATGAAATGGGGCCTCGTGCCCGACATGGGCGGCTATGCCCTGTGGCGCGGCCTGGTGCGCGATGACGTGCTGCGCGAACTGACCTACACCAACCGCGAATTCATCGGCGAGGAAGCGCTCCAGCTCGGCCTCGCCACCATGCTCGACGAAGATCCGCACGCCCGCGCCACCGCGCTGGCCGAAACCATCGCCAACAAGAACCCCGAAGCGATCCGCGGCGCCAAGCGCCTGTTCCGCGTGATGCATGAAGAGGGCGAGGATGCGATCCTGCTGGCCGAGAGCGAAGAACAGGACGCCATCATGCGCCAGCCCAACCAGATCGAGGCGGTCATGGCCGAAATGCAGAAACGCGCGCCGGTGTTCAAGGACGTGTGAGGGGGGGGCTTATCCTCACGGGCCGGCTGCGCGCGTTAACATAGCTATGACGATCTGCGCCTAGGCACGCTGGTATGCAGCAATTCGGCCAAATCACTCGCCGCATGTCCGGATGGGTCATGCTCTGCCTTGCACTGGCAGTCGCGGGGTGTTCGCTCACCGATCAGACGCCAGTCTATCGCTATCGGCTGACCGTGGAGGTCGATACGCCCGATGGGGTGAAAACCGGATCGAGCGTGATCGAGGTGGATACCGAGGTAGCGGGCGGATATTCGATCCCGACACCCGGGCGGGTAACCAATCGCGTACGCGGCGAAGCGGTGACGGTCGATCTCGGCGGGGGGCGGGTGTTGTTTGCACTGCTGCGTTCGGAAGCCGACATCGATTGGGTGGGGCGGGTGATGTACCGCCTTTCTCCGCAATACGCCGGCGAAAATGCTCTTCGGGACGGGTATCGGAACATGCTGCGGCATCGGCCGGAAAGGACCGTGCCGCGACATTTTTCGCGCGCCGACCAGGTGAATAAACGCTCGGCCTATCCGATGCTGGTAACCTTCGGCGACCTCGACGATCCCACCAGCGTCGAACGAGTCGATCCCGACGATCTGGCCGCGACATTCGGCGAAGGGGTCAGCCTCAAGCGCATTACTGTGCAGGTTACGGACGATCCGGTTACGAGCGGGATTGGGCAGCGTCTGGGGTGGCTGAATCGAACAAAGGGCACCCTTTTATCGAGGCCAAGAGATACCCCGATCGGTCAACTCCCGATCGAATATCAGGTTGGCAAAATCTCGTTTGTTCGAAGTGATGGTCAATGAAGCGCTATGTTTTCCTCTTGCCGCTCCGATCCCAGCGTTCGTTCGCGACCCATATCTTACCGCCGTGCCCAATCAATCACCCCGCCCGCGGGATAGCGCAGGCAGAGGCGTAGCCCAGCCCGCGCTTGATCGCGGGGAACAGTCTGCCGCTGGCGGCGGCGAGCGTCATTTCGGTGCGGACGGGGCGCGAATGCTGCGTCTCGATTGCCTCGCCCAATTCGACCGCGCGGAGAAAATCGTTTTCGTCCGCGGTTATCTCGCTTGAGGCTAGGCCGCTTCGGTCGCGGGCTGCGACGCGGCGAGGAATTGCCGTACGAGGTGTTTGAGATGCGTCGGGAAATGGTCGAGCCCGGGGGCCTCGCCAATCGGTGCCCCGATCTTCGTGTCCGGCTTGAGCCGTTTCATGCGCCAGTTGGGAAATGCGCGCTGCGCGATTTCGGTCTGGCTCAGGATCTCGATCTGCGAATGGCGCGTGTCTTCGCCAAGCCGCGAAAGCAGCGCATCGATTGCGCTCCGGGATCCTTCCACGACCTGGAAGAAGCGGTTCTCCGCGAAGATCAGGAACCCGGTGAGATCGTCTCGGGAATTGTTTCGTGCCGAGGTTTCGATGATCTTGAACACATCGTCGGGAGCAAGGACGCTCGATGCCCTGCTCACATAGGCTATTTGCAACACCCGGTTCACTCCTGAATTTTCGCTATCCTAACCAGTCTGGCTTACCGAGCCGTTAAGAAATTGCCGGCCAGTGGGTGCGCCACGGCGCCGTTCTGTCACCGCTCCGCGCTTGGCCGCGGGGCTTCCCATCGCTGCAAATTCTCGGGTATCGCCGGCATCCCCATTACGCTGCCCGATTGCGCGTGATCCACACCGCATCCGGTTCATCCAGGCGCACAATCCGCCTTGCTCCAC
>Ga0070754_10000867_pt1 | contig 26025 bp, 40 predicted proteins | sample VirMetDEL_Sep_01_FD_75181 | JGI IMG/M metagenome (GOLD analysis project Ga0070754, IMG submission 75181) | Aqueous microbial communities from the Delaware River and Bay under freshwater to marine salinity gradient to study organic matter... | ecosystem: Environmental > Aquatic > Marine >...
TAGCCACTAAGAATCTTCCTGAGGAAACCCTTAAGGATATCGCTGACGGTATGCCGGATCATGAGCGCATTGTTATGCTGGCTCAGTTGAAGAAGGCATGGATGGCAGATGGAATGTCGATTGAAGAAGCGGAGGAGAAAGTCGTTCGCATCAAGCCTAAGAAGCCATTCGGTCAGTTCCAAGATGCACATCCTCCCAAGAAGCAAACACCAGCGGAAGAGTCAATACCCAGAGAGCGTCCCACAGCTGATGCTGGACCAGCAACATTGGGTGAAGCCATCAACCGTGATATTAAAGAACACAGCAATGGCTGACGAGATTTACCGAGACGAGACAAACCAAGCGAATAAGAAGGGCAGCACTAAAGCTGCCCTTTTTTCTTCTACCAACCTAGAGGGCATGCCCTATGCAGTAGCACAGGATATTTACTGGAAGCTCAAGGAGAAGGAACACCACATCCGTGGTAAAGCAGCTCACTTCCAGAGATTGACTTCACAGGAGACAGTCGCTGAATGGAGTTCTATCTGGGAAGCGATAGCACGAGAGTATGAAGCTACGGCTGATGAATTGTCAGCCTTAGCAGAGCCTTATAGCTTAGTTAAAAAATAAGATGACAGAAGAAACAAATCTAACGGAGTGTTCGGGAGAACCGATAATACTCACCAAGGAACAACAGCAGGATAACTTTGACATCCTGTTTGAAACACTAGTATGGGTAGCGCAAACGCAGCCCGAAAGATTCGACCTCTCTAACTGGTTCTCATCCGACCCAAAGGAAGACCTCATTGGCGAGCTCATTTATGAGGAGGATGATGAGAAAGCAGCAGAAGCTCAGGATGGTCTCCTTAAGAAGCTTGCCAGCAAGGTTATTGATGCCGTTGATTCGTGGCATGATAAAGCAGCTAACCGTGAGGAGCTGGGATGTGGTACGGCAGGATGTATCGTGGGATATCTCCCCACTATATTCCCGGACCTGTTTGAGCATAAACCTTACAGTCAAAAGATCCATTATAGCGTGGTGCCTAAGGCGGATACAATATTCGCTCATCAGCATTATAGGGATGATTCCTGCTACCATGAAGCCAAGTTCATAGCAGGCTTGTGTGGAAGTGATGTGAATACGTGGAGAAAATACATCTACGGCTCAGAAGGTCATGCATATAGTATATATTCAACCGATGAGCCTGATATCCATGAGGTGTTGGGAGTGTTGGAGGGGTTGTATAATAGCCTCTACGAGGAGGAGCCACTGGCGCACAGAGACCCAGACAATGAGTTGTTTGATAAGCACTGGAAGCGCCTCAAGTGTCTGGGTAAGAATACCAACTGTTGTGATAATGTCGTAATGACTGAGCGCCCGGAGGTAACATACCCATATGTGGTACGCTCAGGCAAAAACCCGGAAGGCTACTGGATCGCAGATCGCTCCAGCTGTTGTGATGCCATGGTATTGTGGTATGACGGTGTAGGAGAGACTTGGAGACCCCAGCAAGGCTATGAGGCACAGCTCCCCAAGGATCAGGTGAAATGTAAGCTGTGTGACCAGCCCCTGATACAGGCTATCCCTACGCTTACGGACGCAGCCTGTGAGCCGTTGGAACAGGGATATGCTATGTGAACGCATAAAGGTGGTCGAAGACGACCACACGCTCTCTGAGACGGTTAAGAAGCTAGGAGAGCAGTTAGACTATGATTACGATGAATGGAATCATGAGCCTAACACCTCAGAAGAACATTAATTATACTTAATATAAAAATTATAAAAGATGACGGTAGCAGACCTACTTAATTTACTACAAGAAGAAGAATTGGATCGCAAGGTGATCCTAGCAATAGATCCTGAAGGCAATGACTTCAATGATCTGGGAGACATGCAGGCCATGTATCAGGATGCTCATGGAGATGTTTTCGACGTGGCAGATACTGAGAATGAGGATGATGACATCAAACCAGTGTTGGTGTTGTGGCCTCGAATTAAGAAATATAATTGAACAAAACTTTAAATAGCTGATAAATAAAAAAATATCCGCGTATTTTTAATAATCGGTCATAAAGCGACATTGCACAGAAAATAATGTCGTAGTTCATGGTGTGCCTCATCGACCGCACGTCGGTGGGGCACATATATTTATGATAATTTGAACTGCCTGCGGATGGGATAAGAACTATGAATTATAAATTTCAAATAAGACCTGAATGGGTTGCTAAGGATACGACCCGAGTGGGTGCCTTCGATGTGAAGAATTTGAGCGACCTCCGTTTGAAGGACACGCCTAGCACGTCAGGTGTGCTGCAAGGTAAGGAGAAACTCTCTTCTTATTTCACTTTCCCACACGACAGGGAAGGGACAAAGTATTATGTCACACATTATATGTGGCATGCTGAAGATTTAGAAGATGTTCAGGATGAGAAGGTTATGTACATTGATGAGCATGGGAAACTCTGGGATCACATGTATGGAACAACGCGATGGCATAACTTGTTTCCTGATCACCCAATGCCCTTGATACTTACTGGCATGTATGCTATGCGCCGGGATGGTAAGGGTGGATTTGTGATGTGTGGGGATGTGGATCAAACATCCATGCCACGTGATTTGATGGATGGTACTGCAGGCTTTAAGCTGAAGGGTACTAAGGCACGTGCTGTGCCATGTGAGAGGGAAGTGTGGGATCGCTTGGAGAGGGCAATGGAGGATGATACGACCGCTGGAAAACTAAGAAATCAACATGAGTTAGGTACATTGAGCTACAAGTGCCTGAGTCGTTTCCTAGTGAGCTCTAAGCTAGCATCTATCGAGAACATTGATACACAATTAGACAAGTATATGCAACCCCTATTTGAGGCCATCGATAATGGTTCGCTGGAAGTAGTAGATGCTGAACCCTCCGATACTAAACGTATCATGATCTCAGACCCAGCCGTAATGAAACCGCTGGGGGATAAAGTAAAGTGTTGGGGTGCGGAAGACCTCTTCTTTAGCGGTAATGAAACTCTTCACAAGCATAAACCCGGTCCCGGATATGTGGCGACGGGCGTAGACGTACCTCGTGATATCACTACGCATCCGGACGTCGGCGACCTTGATTATACGAAGGGGTATATACGATATCATAGGTCAGGTAATGTGCTCATGGAGTATGCTAAGGGTGGTATCCGTAAGCATTATGTGTTTGGTGTGGATGAAGAGCAATACTTCGGTTGTGAGCTGCCAAAGACGGCAAAGAACACAACGGAAGCACTTCTAACGCTGGCACCTAGCCAAGCTGTGGACAAGAAGAAGAAAAAGCTCAAGAAAGGTGTGTTACGCCAAGGTGAGTGGTTTCTTATACCGCGGACAGGCAAGGAAGCTGTACATCCGTACATGAATAATTGTGCGCAGATAACTGAGTTCCTGTGGGTTGAGGAGAACATCACACTACCCATTGATTCCCCGGATGCCAATCTGCATACGTTCGCGACCAGTGAATTCGGAGAGCTTCGTGCTTTGTATGCTGATGCGGGAGTAGATCTGCCTATAGGCTGTGCTTATGTACACCTACCCACTGGGCGTATCTTTGTTCAGAGTGGATACCTGACTCATAGTCAGGGTACGCACGCTGATGTGCGTGTGCATGAGAGATCAGCACACGTGATTGACAAATGGTGTGATTCATGGGAACTCGTGAGGAACACTGCAGTACAGTCCTTTAGCGAGGACGGTGTAGATTGATATGGAAGAAAGAAAACTAAAACTGCCTGATAACTCTGACACTACTTTGGTGGTGTTGGAGCAGGACACAAAAAATCATGTGCTCGATAGCCTAAAGGACTTGAGCATGGGAGAGCGCATCAAGCTTATCCGGGCTGAGATCGGTGACAAAGTAGCTGAGATAGGTCTGGGGTATGCTTCTGATATAACATGTCAGCCGTATGGGATAGTAGTTACGCTTTCCGGGTATGAGTCTCTTAACTCTGATATGCATGAGGACCTAGTGCTCGCCAACGATGAGTATATCGAGCACACTGAAGCTAACATGGCGCTAATCAACAAGTTGTTGGCAGATGCATTCCCATCATATGAGATGCAGGAGATTAAGATTTTACCCAATCGTAAAGAGAAACCAATCATTCGGGAGTACAAAATATTCATAAAGAATTATGATGACCTGAGTGAGCAACCTAAACAAACATAATAAACATGGAAGAACTAGTAATATTAGCGTGGTCCTCTGCAAGACCCTTATGGTACATAATAGCATTCTGTGCTTTTGCGGCTTGGTGTATCATGTTCCGCTAGTAGATAGCTAAAAAGAGATACATACGGGGGAGTACTACGCTCCCCCAATTCTCTTTACTAGTACACAGACATGAAACGAAAATTTACAATTGGCTTAGTCATCGCAATACTGTTCTCGTTTATAGCGGGAGGAGCATATGCGGTAGACAACCTAGATAGCATGCGCTGGTCATTGGTGTTTGCCTTTGCTGGCGTGTTAGCATGTATATGGGGGATGCTAGAATAATGAATGAGATAATAATGTTAGCAGAAGCAGCAGAGACCTTGTCTTGGCCTGAGGCTGTTATGAACGTAGGAATCGCTATCGCTATAGCTGCAACAGCGTGGGCATTCTTTTGGGGTATATCCAGATGAAAGTACTATCAGAGATTGCACCGAATGTACCCGTACTGCTGATAGCCCTGATCGGGTTACTAGCGGTGGGATTGGTATTGTCATGGGTGAGCAAATAAACATACGTGAGCTGCAGAACATCATAGCTAGAAGGAATGTCATCAAGTTGGCCCGGTGCTCTGACTACCCACTTCTAGTAAAGTACGTGGACAGTTGGAATTTAGACGAGAACAATTACATGACGGCATACTACTCAACGGGTAAAACCTTACATGCACATGTACCATGGTATAAGTGGACTGAGCTTACTCGCGAAGAAGCTGATGCTGAGATAGCAGAGCATGAAAGAAAGAAAAATAATAAATGAGTGAAAATGATTCAGACGATCATATGAAATGCGTGGCCGCTGGGCTAACGCAATTGCCCCTAGAGGGGTTAGAGAGAATTAAGAAGCACATGGATGTTGGTAGGAAGGTGCTCATGAAGGGCACCATCGTAGATAATGACCATGGCAAGGGTCCCTGTTGGTACTGACCTATGGTGCTTGCGCTTCCGGAGGAGGCGTTGAAAACCTTTAAGAGGGATTTCTTAAAGGGCGACGAAGGAGAGAGTTCACTGCTCCATTCTGCATGGGTGGGTCTTGGGTTGCATAAGTTCGACATGAACCCACTGTATCAGAGAGGAGATGGAACATATTACAGGTATGCTAGAGCGCTGGCACACATACACTTACATGACCTTGAGAAGGTACTAACAGAACTAATACAGGAGAAAACTAATAAAGAAGAGGAATGCTGAACAAACGAAAGAATAGAGACTTCAAGAAGCGCATGGAAAAGATATGCGCAAAACTGTGGAAAGCATACTGTAAGCAGTACGTACCAACGGTAGCACCATGGCTAACGATCGCAGACCCAGTACGAACACTGTTCTGGGAGGAGACTGTACCTAGGACACTGCACGCAATCTACAACCTTGATAATAGCCTGAACGATTACTTTGATAGTAGTTACATCTGGCGAGCCCAGCAGTTCTACATCAATGGCGATTGTCACTTGGTCATAAAACTCCAGACGAGAGAGCATGATGTTTGGTTGGATGGTGTGGAGTTCATCTACGATCCAATCAAGCTAAGCTTCTCAGTGGAGATAGACGAGAAACTGATACCTAAAGAAAATGATCTGGACTAGATATGAGTTCAAGAGTAAGGAGACAGCCCCTAAGGGCACAGACAACGTAGTCACATTCACCCAGCACCCGGGATGGTTGGCTAGGTTATTTGGATGTAAGAAGAAGGATGTGTATTTCGTTGGGAGTGCTACCGTCTGGTGGCACTATCCCTCCGGTAAACGCGCAGGCACCACATGGGAGCGCTTTATCGTAGAGACGGTGACACACGAGAGATTCAAACGAGGAGATTACTAATGAACCCTTCAATGGAAGTGCAACTAATAATGATCCTGCTGGGGTATATTGTAGCCATAACCAGCAGAGATCCACAAGACGAAGATGAAACTGATGAGTGAACCTCCAGAGAGTTAGAAAGATTTTGGCCGCGCAGAGCAGGGGTGGATTACTTCGAAGGTCCACCGCTCCAGACGAGCCACTATAATCCTGATCACATCGGGATATACACTCGGGACAAGTTCTTCATGGACCGTCCCTTAGTTAGAAACCCAAAGGAACTACAAGAATATGAAAAACGACAACAACGATAGCTCTATGATTATGTGGGGCGACCAAGATGAGTTCACAACTCAGAAATCAGAAATAACACCACCAGACACCGCACTAGCTGTCAGGGCGATTACCGACCCTCAGCCTGTATGCAAGGCCACGCTTGTTGATGTGGTCGTCACGACATTCAAATGCGGTGCGAATAATAATAATGAATGGTATATGTACATTGGAGATGAATCACGAGGAACTTACTGGAGTTCTCTCCCCGGTCGCATCTGGCCAGTACTGACTGAAGACGAAGAACTGCACCGTTCTGTACAGATTAAATTCGCCGCAGAACCAGTGAATTCCTACTACCATCCTTTGATCGCGGTACCTCCCACGACAGATGATCACTTAATCATCCTACGCTCACCATGCGGGGAAACTAGCTGTAATCCACATTGGTTCCCCACAGCGCTCCACCAGATGCTGAACATATCTAGGGAGGAGGCTGAGGCGATCGTACAGGCCATGAAGTCTGAGAGAGAAGAGTTCACATTGTACTATGAGATGAATCACATCCGTACAAGTAAGTAAATGAAACATCACGTATCAATAACCATGAAAGATGACCATACCGATAACCCAAACTCCACCCTTATATGGGGTGAGCAAGAATTCACCTCCAAGGTAGCACCCAAGGAGGTTGAGGAAGATAAGCAAGCATCAGACATCCCGGAAAGCACGTTTAAGGACGGGATGGGATTGGGATTGCAGTTCAGGAACCGATGCATAACAGTGACCGAGAAACCTTACAAGGTCTGTAGGTTCGCACCGCGCTATCGAGCTGACGATTACCTGCTGTATAGCTTAACAGATCCGGAGATGCATGAGATATTCTTTGGATTTGAGGTGACTAAGCTCTTCGGCATACTTGATCACGGTGTTACTTGTGAACTCCGTATGAGTATGGAGAAATCTGAGCATACCCCACATTCGTGGGAGTTCTTTGTAGATGAGAGCGACACGAGCGGTAAGTGGAAACAACGTGCAGGTTCTGATGGAAATACAGCATCGGCATGCAGTGATCATGTAAAAGTCTTGGCGCATAGATTATTCAATCTCGACTACGAGGAAGCGATAGCTATGCAAAACAGAGTAAACGAGGGTGAGCCATTCACCTTTTATTACTCATTCATTAATCTTAACGGAGCAACCGGAGAGGAACTAATATAATGCAAGAACAAGACGCCTCCATCATATGGGGCAATGAAGACATTAGCGATGTAACAGCTAAAAAAGAGAGTGAAGTGACAGCAGAGGAGAATACTCCCTGCCGTCCAGAGGACCACGTAGTGAGGGCTGAGTTATTCCAGCCTCCGGGGACAGGCGCACAGAAAGTGCACAGCCTCAGGCTTAAACCAAAGGAAGGGGAAGAACCAAAGGGAGAACGAGAACTGAGCGTTTACTTTGGTGAGCGTGCCAGCGCTATGTGGTCGGGTGTCGAACTTGGGAGATCATATGATATTCTCTTATCTATGAAACCATTCAAGATCCCTACCGTTCAGGATCAGTCATTCCGAGCTTGTGAACTCAGGTTCACATATGATAAGGGTGCTAATACCCATTTCATGGAGCCGAGCAGTGGTAATAAGGTGGTAGCATGCAATGATCACCTGTACGGTATCTTATACAAGATACTCGGGTGCACACATCAAGAAGCCATGGCGTACCTGAATCGTATGCGAGATGGTGAAACCATTACCATGTATTACGCCTTCTCTACTTAACTAAACCTAACTATGAATAATCAACCAACCAATCACCAGAGCACCAACGAACATTGGTGCGGAAAGTGCCAAGAGCCATTCATGCGCTGCGACTGTGGTGCGTGTGCTGATAAGGAGGAAGCGAATCGCCCAACCGGGCTGACTAACGATGAACTCAGTGATCTGTGTAGTGGGATGTGTCAGCTTGCTGATCGTCTCATCGATCTGTCTCGTTCGCTTGATGCAGTATGTGAGGGAGAGGTCGACCGAGATAGCTATCATCGTTCGATAGAAAGAGCTCGCGACACTGCTAAGAGCATATGTGATACCAGCGGTATCACCAAAAGATATGGTCAGCTCGACTGGCCCAAAGACCGGGGCTAAGCTCTGCCTCCTGTACCCGGATCAATATGCCCCGAGTGCTCGTGACCCCCAAGTGTGGTTACGGGCTGCTCGGAAGGCTGAAGAAACAGCAAGACGCTTAAGTGGGAAATATGATTGATAACGAAGATGCAGTAATTATGTTCAACGATGTTGAACTTGGTGAGGGGAGTCCTACAGAGGAGCCCCACGTATATAAAGCTACCTTTAAACGAAGCAGTAATGATTTAGGCTTTGCTCTGTATCCCGAGGATAAGCCAAAGGATATGCCAGATTGGTACGATGGGCTCTATTGGTGTAAGCGCATAGAGCCAGTTTTTCCTGAGCTGCGTGGACTATATAGGGCTGCAGAGACCTTGGAGGAGATACCAGTGAGTTTAAGTGCTGAGCGCTTCAAGGACTCGATTGAATGTGTATTCTACCATACTGGTCCCAGTGAGGATTACAGTGGTGCAAGGGTGAGAGTGGAAGGAGAGGACGAGTCCATAGAGGTGTGCTGGGACCATTACCCTAAGTTGGCACGCCACTTCCTGAAGAATAATAGCATCAAGGCTAATAGTTATTTCTGGGATGAGGTAGCCGGGGGTGAAGTATTCTATGTTTACGTTCGCTTGGATATTTGAACTCATCGCATGCTGGGCGCTAATCCTGCTGTTATGGTCTTTGATTGGACTCATAATCTGGGATATCCTACGCAGAGATGATTGAAGAATACTTACAGATCTTCCTGTGCGCTAACGTGAGCATTTTCGTGTTAGCGGTCCTCAGGGAGATAACAACATAAGATGATTGAAGAAGAAGGACCTCCCGAGCGCTCGTATGTGGGTGCTGGGATACACGTGATCTTGGACCCTAAAACGCATAAGTACTTTCTCAAGATGTTCCTACACCCTAAGGCTACGGAAGTTTGGGAGGAGTGCGTATTCTATTGTAAGGGTCCAGCATGGCTGTGGGAAGGCGATATCATACTCTATGATACCTTTGCTGTGGCCGAAGCAACTGCGGGGTTCTATGCAACCAACCGCAGGCAACACCCTAAGGAGTTCTTAAGGTGTTTTAAAACACGATGAACATATTATTATTAACAGACCCTGAGGAGTGTAATCTCGAAGGTCCGTACGAATGTCCATGCTGCAGCGGACATATGGTGCTGGATGTAGAGTTCCTGAATCAGGTACAACCTTTTGTAGTATGTCCCTACTGCCAAGTTGATGTCAGCATACCCTCCATAGAGAAGGATGGTGATTATGAGGCTATTGGCACGATACCAGATGGGACAGGAGCGTACGACTTCGTGGGCATGGTAGAACTACCTGTGTCACGTCCGTACGATAAAGATATTCTCGAATACCCCAAGGGTGTAGAGGTAACAGTGTTCAAGCTTAGTGCAGATCCTACATTAGTGGGAGAATTCACTATCCCCGGACAGCAACATAAAACACAACTAACGATAGATAGATTCAACGGTATATGGAAAAAGAAGATCAAAGAGAAATCAACCGAGGCATCGTCCTCGCAGTATGGGGCTTAATTAATGTGCTCATAGTATTCGGGTGCTGTGGGTATGTAGCGCTCACGATAATAGAGCTCAGACCCTACGACACGACAGAATTGTTGTGGGTGCTGGGCGTATTCGTATTGAATTCAGCCTCCTTCGTTACATGGGATCGTGCAGTCAAACGTTATACAAATGTCAGATGAAAAACCGCCCGTGCTCTGCTATGTGGATGCGCCATGGGCATACTTTACAACAAGAGAATTAGATAAGCAGTGGGGAGACGATTGGGATGATGCTCCCTACGAACACAATGCTGAAGAACCATACTATCCTCATGAGAACAGTGAGGATGTGTGGGAAATCATCAAGGTCGCCTTTGATGGCGACTGGGAGACCCCTGCATCATTAGCAGGTGGTAACTCCCAATACACGGTAGAACAGATTAACGCCGGGGCCATAGCATGGCTAACCACAAGCAGGTGGCATACCGGCCCTGCCGTAGCGATTCAAGCAGGAACCACGCTGCCTGACTTTTATGCACGCATCGTTAAGGGCGGTGGGAACGTTTACATACCTAATCCAGACATCATTTAATGCAGGAAGACTATGATGACATATTTCAAACAGGAGAATTCCAGCTCTCTAAGGAGCGCCCCCCTCAGAGTGACATTAAACTAGATGAGCATGCGCATGTACCATTACCCTCCGAGAACAACTATCCACTGGAACCAGTGTACGGTATTCCCGGTAGAGCTGTAGTGTATGCGCTCAAGAGTGGCTTTCGTGTGGCGTTGATGAATATTCCACGCCTACACCGCTGTAACTACCAGCGCAGGAAGTTTAAGTGGAGGATCTTACAGAACAGGTTCTCCACGTTCCAAGCAGCATACAATTGCTGCCACGCATGGGACGAAGATTTTGAAAAGCACCATCCCTATGCTCGTAAGCACACCATACAGGTGACTAACGAGCAGGGTGAAGTGTTTCGTGAGAGGTTGGACATGGAGATCCACCATAAAGCTCACTATCGAGAGTATTGGAGAGACAGGGCCTCAGGAGTGTATCCGGGTGACTGGAATTCTGATAACGTATGGTGGTACAACAAGGGCTTCATAGATGCATGTACGCATCGTTGTAGAAGTGTTCCCAGTTGGTGCCTCGGAGCTGCTGATTAATAGATAAAAAAAATATGATAACAATGCCAACCTGCCGTTATAACGTGTGGGAAGAACATTCCGAAGACGACGATCATGTCTGGGTTGATACTATCACCTCAGACATAAATCCCTTGAATGACGTATACTTCCCTCGTGGTAAGTGGAAGATATATTTGTATGGGAAAGAAATAGGCTTAGTCGCGAGTAAGATTCACGAGCTCACTATGAAAGGCTTCAAACTACACTGCAATAAGATTGGTAATCCTGATCCTGCAGGATACATATACGCTTACATGTATCACCCTGACATACCATGACTACAATACGAATTGAAAAGTACGGGGTGAATGATGGTTATGAGAACGTCTACCTCATGGACCCCGATAAGGGTAAGGTTATGTCCCGTGCAGCGCAATTAGCTGTGGAGGGATATTTACCTCGCAACGAGCGAGAACCTACGATGTTGAAAAACCAGCGATGGATCTGGTATTTATATAGGAAGCAGAAGCCAACTAATGAAAGATAGAACAAAGACCTGTATTGTGCTGCTGGCCTTAGGCTTGATAGTCAATACGCTACACATCATGCATGTAGCTAGTCGCGTACAGGATCTCGCGAATCCAGAACAATTAGAGATCCCCATTCCGGGCTATAAGACGGGAGATAAACTCCCAAGTAAAATATTCAAACCACATGATAAAGAAACTAACCCTTAAGCGTATGCTTAAGATGGTGGAAGAAGACAAGATAGCATATGACTGTTATCAAGATTGTATCAATCTGTTCAATCAGCACGAATGACTTACAGCACAATGCGTTCAGGTTGAACGTGCTGAAGTCGAGGAAGCTGAGGAAGATGCAGTTTACGTATGCGCAGCTTATGATAGTGTGTCATCTAGGCTTCGGTCTCAGGGTACGCTAAAGGACTTATGTACTTATGTGGATAAGGATTGGGCGCAGTTTAATAGGTCAATAAGTATCGAACATGGATTCCTTAACAAAGATGAATTGATCACAGTACTCAAGAAGCTCATGCAGATACCTCCTCCGGAACCCAAGCTTTCCGGTAAGGAATCATACCAAGAGCTAATTGACGCTACTGCTCAGTATCAGCAGGTCGTGACGGAGCACATACATGAGATAGTCGACGAGATTGAAAAGACGAGGTGCCAGCGTTATAACGAGTGGGAGGCTGCACGTAAAAAGAATGAAACATGATGTAGAAAAGGTGGACATCCAGAAGATAATTCTGGAGCTCGTCCAAGGATGGCCGCACAACCCCACTATGGAGGAGGTGGTGCGTGCCTTATCCAAGGATGGGTCTTATCGTGAGTCCGAGGTACGTCGGTACACTGGGATCTTGATCGGTGCCCACAAGCTCAACGTGGATAATGAGTTCAAGCTTGTTCTCCCGGAGCTAAAAGAAAAGCCTGACCCTCTTGTGCCTATGTTTCGTAAGTACGATATCGTAGAGCACAGGAAGGGAAGTAAATATGTCATACTGGATGAACCTCATCCATGCTGGCTAAGCGCTGATACGGACGAGCCGTATTACAAGTATGCCCCTTTGTCACGGGGGAAAGTAATTGCATTCATCCGTTCCCAGAGTGACATGGAGGACGGAAGATTCACTAAGATAGAATGAGTATTGACGAAATAGAACAAATGCAGATGGAGCAGGGCGATAAGGATTGCTTTGCTGGTCTGTTAGTAGTCGAGCATGACGATGGCTCATGCACACCGTATCTAGCCCAGATCTGGGCTGATAGTAAAGCTGAGGCCATAGGCAAGCTTGTCTTGGATCTGGAAGATCGTATCGAGTCTACGGATAGGATAATCAATGTGCGGGTTCTAGAGCTGCACATGGGTATGGAGGTGGAGGATGCCTTGGCACGCCTCACTGACCTAACCATCGAGCACGAGGCTCTCATAGCAGAGCACCACAGTCTCAAGGAAAAGTATGAGAAAGCGTTTAAGAACTCCACAGTCGCAGCACTGGACTTCGATGACGTTAAGCTCCTACTCAAGGAAGCTGAGAATAATTACGAGCTCGAGCGTGAGGAACACCGTGCGTTTAAGGATGCTCTTGACCTTACTGAGCGTGCTCTTGAGCTTGAGCGTGAGAATAATGCGGAACTCCAAGAGAAGGTTCGCATGTATGAAGAGATTGCGGAGGACATCCCCCATATCCCGGCTGAAGAAGTGATTGGTCATCTTGAGGCTGTCTATCAGTGGGATAACGGCATACGCTCATCAGAGGTTACACCTGAGAACGTGGATGCCAAGCTGGGTCTATCTGCAGTCAAGGTGGAGAAGAAGACTAAGCGCGAGGTTACAGTGCCGGGTACTGGTGGGGGCTCAGCTCTCATTGAGGGGTATCAGGACGGTTGGCCGGAAGAGGACAAGGACATCCTTGAACTCAAGGGTAACAAGGCTCAGAAGCGCATTCTCGAGCTCACAGTGTGCCTTAGGCTGGCTGTGGGTTGGTTGGATATCTTACGTGACAGGATGGAAGCAACCCACCGTAAGTATCCTGATGAGCATAAACTCTCACTCTCAGACATACCGGAATGGATTAACAACCTGTCTGGACATCTGCGGAAGGAGGAGCCTTCAATGCCTATCCTCAAGGAGCTGAAGAAGGATAATAAGGATCTCCCACCGGAGGTCAGGCCGGATCATACGCTGGCACGCAAGTGTGCTTACATTGCTAAGCAGCTTGATGCGGTGAAAGACAGCCTTGAGGATCTGAAGTATGGCGCTAAGATTAGGCGCAAAGTTAAGAATGCTAAAACAGTAGCAGAATGGATCAAGGCATATGGCCGAGCTTTAGACATACCCGATGAAACATTGGATTAAAACCAAAATCAGAAACTTCGCTATATGGCTCATACGTAAGACAGACATATGGATCGTAAACGAGGATATATGGAGACTGATAGATGATGATGAGTACGAGGAGGCTGAGAAAGCTCTCAACCGCTGTAGTATCGTCTGGCCATGTGATCCTGAGATCACGTACGCCCGATCCATATGCAGCTTCATGCGACCGATGGAAGAAGAAGAGGATGATTAATATCACCTGTGAGTGTGGATGCAGCTTCTCAGTGTACCCAGAGTACACTGGTAGCTTGCTCTGCTCTGACTGTAGGACTGATGTCCAAAGAACATTTTACACCGAGATATATGGCGAGTGAAAAACAAATAAAGAAACTGGACATATCTGAGACAGACGAGCTCAGCGATATAGCCGAGTTCTTTGAAGAATTTGATGAGGGCACAGAGGTGGGTGAGTACATCCAAGCTCTGGGGTTCATGCTACGTTACACGTATATGATCGATACCCCGGCTCTCGTAGAGGCTTTGGAGAAGGAAGCAAGAGAACAAGCCAAGATGATGCGGCAGAACTATCGTGAGATAATAAGAGAACAAGCCAAGATGATGCGGCAGAACTATCGTGAGATAATTGAGCCTGTAACCATAGAAACCATTCGCACTGAATTGGTCTATGATGAATCTTGGGAAGATAATGAATCTGAAGAGAACGAACTGGACCAACGAGGAAGTGATAGCGATAGTGCGGGGACTGAAGATAGTACAGCGCACTAGAGAAGAGACATGGGTGGAGGTACACAATCAAGCGATTGATGATGTGATTGAGGAGTTTATGACTTTTCAGATACCTCAGGATGTTCCGGGTGCAATGGCATTGGACACTGCAGATCTTATGCTGGTGCACATCGGAGCTCTCTTCCCCCAGATCCCTATTGAAGATGAAAACAATGATAAGAATGAAGGAGAGCCTCCTTCCACGGATCAACCCACACACTCAGAAGATTTACATCCCACTGGTGATGAGGTTGAAGAACAAGATACTAATAATGAGGGGACGCCTCGAGAAGGTACAGAGGTGTGATGAAGTGGAGAGTTACCTTTGGGATTGTGCCAATGGTAAGCGTGATCTCCCAGACCATGAACAGTGTCGTATACTGGCACGCAAAATAGGAATACCAAAAGAATATCAATGACTATCTGGATGATTTGCAGTCTGTCAGTCGTAGCGACTGGCATGCTGCTGATACTAATAAACATGGGCTTTCTCGCCTGTAGGAAAGACTTCAATCTATCGAGGTCACATGTCATTTCCCAGCTTGTGGGAATGGCGGCTATAGCGTTGGGAGGTTTCAGCACTATAATCTGTGCTGTCCTTATGTTCATACGTTGGGTAGAAATAAACATATAACATGATTGAAGTACCAACATTCGAGGAGATCGACTTGGCTAAAGCTGACAAGCACGATCATCCTGACATCAACACCAACGATTATTACCTTGCCCTAGTGCATGGGAACTTGCACTTCGGTAAGTTCACCAAGCAATGGTATGGTTTGAACTTCGCTTGCGGGTTGCCCGGATCTGGTATCCAGTTCGACGCTCCCGGTATGTATGCATCTTCGTGGAAACGCTTATGGCGACTTGAACCCGATACAGAGACAGGACATATAATGGTTGCACATATGCTTCAACAGGAAGAACGTTGGGCTAAAGAGGAGGAAGAAGATTTTGACTCTGATGAGATTGGGCTTGATTGATTATGCACCCCCTTGTTAGATTTTCCGTATTCGTTACTATGACTGTAGTCACATTCATTTTATGTTTGTATGCCACCGGGTGGAGACCCACCGAGTCGGTACCAGACATAGACGATGTGGATTTCAGCAAGTACCCACAAGAACTGCCTCCATACGATCAAGATAAACCTGAAAATGTAAATGAATGATAATCACTTAGCCCCTATACTCTGGTCCGCAGCTTTCGCGATCATGGCTAGCGCTATAATGGTCATAACCAGTAGGCTACCGAGCGAAAAGCTACCACCACAAGTAGTACCTATGGACGAAGTTATTGAGGAAGAGCTTCCTCTAGAGCACTCGACTGATCAAGACGATTAGCGATCTGCAATAGGTATATACTCTGATGTATATACCTTTGATGAAGAAACTTAAATACTATATAAGCTGGATTGTCGACACATTTACTTTCTCTACCGCCGAGTTTACTTACTTGGACGGACATAAGACGAGAGCGAGATGGAGTAGACGAAAAAGCGCTTGGGTCGAACGACCCAAAAAGTAGGTCCTTAAGTGCGACCTCAAGTTTCGGGGGACTTCGGTCCCTTTTTATCTGTTAGTAAATGTAAATAGGTGGTTGGTGGATACCGTACTTCTCAGGAGGTCCTATATCCCAACCAACCCGCAACCACATTGAGTACAGAGCCTCGTACGTGTTCCATGCCGCCCATCTCTCACCCGGTAAGCGCCCTTCAAGGATAAGTGCTTGTTGACGTGATCCTGATTCAAGATCAAGATCAAAGAGGGACAGGAATATGAGTGTCCATAGGAATGCAGATATTTGAAGTATTTGAGTTTTGATGTTGTCGGCATCATAAGCCGATAGCTAAAAAAAGCCAACGCTGGATTTGGCTCTAAACTCTCCAGCACTTAACTAGTTAATAAACATAAATAATATATGAGCGAAGAAAACGCTAATACAACCACGGCTCTAACCCAGCCAAATACCACGCACTCCTATGAGGAGCGTCGTGCTGTTACTGATGATGTGCTCAAGCTGTCCAAGCATGAGCTTAAGAAAGAATTCCAACGCCGCGTAGAAGAGGCTGAGGACAAGAAGCAAGAACTGTATGATGCCTTGGGTGATCTTATGGCTGAATACAACGATGCTATGGAGGTTATCTGGTTGGACACAATTCCAGATCTGGAGATATCCGTTCAGCGTAGCTTCAACACTATCAATAACCTCGAGAGCGCAGGCGATGAGGATAAGGTATTCACTGTTAAAGTCGTGCCAGAGGACCAGTGCATGCTCTTCGGGTTGGCGAGCATGAAGAGCAAGGGGTATTACTACCTTGGAGCTTCTCACCTGTCTGAGTTGTGCGAGCAGGTATCCAAGCACGCTGATGGTGCAGCTATGCCAGCGAAGGTGCACATGCACATCAAAGTGCACCTCGGAGATGTGAAAGATGATTATGTGGTCATGTCTTCTTATCGGATCGCTTCGGTTGAACCCTCCTACGATCTGATCGCAGCTAGAACCGCCCTCGTAGAGCGTGCGGGTGTTTACTTCGAGGCAGTCGAGGAATACGAGCAGGCTGAGAAGGATCTCCATGAGCTTCCTAAGAAGATCGAAGACATCGAAATGCAAGCTACTGCACAGCGCGTGCAGGATGCTGGCGGTGCTGGTGTGCTCGATGCGCTACTCCAGTCTGTGGAGAGCATCAAAGAGGGCAGAGACATTCAGGCCCTCCCTAACAAAGGGGAGTAATCCTTAAGGCTGGGATCATATCTCGTGACCGCCGGGATATGATCTGAGCCACCCCTGCGGATGAGCGATCTTCAAGAATATCTGGAGAACGTATCCAGACACAGAGCGAAGCGAGGTGATGGAGACATGGCCTATACCGGGCGTGAGGATTGCATCCTGAAGGAGGGCTTGTTCGCCCCAGCGATTGCAGACCTCCCAAACTGGCTAGAACCCGGCGAGCTCAAACAATGTTATCAGAATGCGTCTAATGCTGTTATTCAGCATGACACTTTAAGATACGTGGAGGGCTATGCGCTCTTCCGTAACTGTGTTCCAATGGAGCATGCATGGGTCTATGATATGGCTACTGGCCAGTTCTACGATCCTACATGGCTAGAGGGACAAGGGAGCGAGTACTATGGCGTGGTGTTTGATACTGCGTTCATATTATCGCTTATGGTAAAAACAGAACACTATGGAGTATGGGGCTCCGAGTGTTTTGACATTCTGCATACTCACCACAAGGAAGGCTTTCCCAATTGGGCCATCCTACCATTCAAACATGAAAAAAATAATAATAGAATACCGTCTAAGAAGAATAGCCAAGAAACAGCAGAAGCTCCTTGAAGAGAGGTCCGGCTGCGTGATGTGGCTCCCACACTATATTGCTCTGAAGAATGAACAAGCATTAGAGCACAAGATCGCAGAGTTCGACCGGCGTATAGCCCACCTCAAGTCCAAGCGCTTCGAGCTTGAGGCTGAGACAATGGACCTTACGCCAGCCCAGTTCTGCGCTAGCAGGAATTAATGAGATTGGTCCTACTTAGCGACACTCACATGTGGCATGACGCCATTAAGATCCCAGATGGTGATGTGATACTGCACACCGGGGACTTTGGCGTGTCTGGAGAAGAGAAAGAGTTGGTGGAGGCACTTACGTGGTTTCGTCGCCTACCTCACGAACATAAGATTTGTATTGCAGGTAACCACGATCGTCATGCTGAAGCTAATTTACTCTTCATGCAACATACGTTGGGGACCGCAGCACACAATCTACACGGCTCAGGTGTTGAGATCGACGGAGTAAAGTTCTGGGGTAGTCCCATACAACCAGAATTCCGTGACTGGGCGTTCAATCGCTCTAAACAATACCGGAGCACATACTGGGACAAACATCTCCCAACTGAGACTGATATCCTACTTACCCACTGTCCTCCCCGGAACATTCTCGATGAGAACTACAATGGAGAGAAGGTGGGCTGTAAACATATTGCACGTAACGTGCAGGAGAGGGTTAAACCTCACTTACATGTGTTTGGGCATATACACGAGGCGCGTGGATGTAAGATTGTGGATGATGTTCACTATGTGAATGCTTCTGTAGTCAACCTGTCCATGAACCCCGTGCATAAGCCTTGGGTGTTGGATTACAATGAAGGAGAGATAACGTTGATAGATTATTAATGGAAACTGAAATAGAGGAACTGGCCCTCCCTAAGTGGCCTGCGCTCTTGGTACAAGGTAAAGATGTAACCGAGGAACAAGCAAGAGAGATTATCTTACGCACCAGTGTTGGCTGGTTGGACTGTAATGATAAAGAGTGGAATGAGATAGTACGTAACATTCTAGGTAAGCCTATGAAGCGTGATTATTCATGGGATGATGACACAACTGCGGCCCATGCTAAGGTTGCCCATGAGTGGGCTGATTGTTGGCCATCGGTACGTCCCCTGTATTACTTGACCAACGACCGCATAGCATCCTCGTGGATTGGCGGACCTAAGGGTTGGATCGACTGGCAGGGTAATATATTCTGTAACACATTCAATGTGGGCAAGTGGCCCGGTATGGGTGGGTTGATAGATGAGGCAGCAGCTCTCGCAGAGGCATTCCCATTCTTGGAGGCTAAATTCCAATTCCTTAACCACGAGTCTGGGTTCACGCCTGAGGATGAAGAATCCTTAGCGCTACTCACTATTGAGTTTGCAGATGGAGAGATCACCGTGGATGACTCCGTACAGGAGCCTATGACGGTCGATTTGGGCCTAGAGCCCTCAGCTATAATGATGCGCTTTGAATCCGCCTCTTCCGAGCGTGGATGTACCGAGGAGCAACTTACTCAAGCTGTAGGAGAGCTAAAAGAAAAGTTCCCCAATATAGTCGATAGGAGCGACTGGTCCCCTGAGTCATGAGCAGTTTAATTCCAAAGATCATGTTCTGGGTAGGTGTGATCGGTATGCTTGTCATAGCTTACTTCTTAGCCACATGCGGTAATTAACCGCTTCGGGATTTGTATTTGACTTACGCGCTTGCTCTTGTTTTGGTATCAACCAGTTATGGTTCACTGGTAAGCGTGTTCAACCTGAGACCATGTCTTGACGTGGTCCCTGTGGCGATTGAGCTTGTTCCGGGCTCTGAGAACTTGATTGAGTTCGAACACCCGGAGAAAGCTGTGTACGTGTTTGGTCCTGAGGACGGTTCGGTCTCTCAGGTAGTGCGCAGATATTGCCATAGATTCATAAAGATACCTGCAAGGCACTGTACGAACCTCAGTGCCGTCATATTAACGTTAATAAAACAACTACAATAAAATAAACTCATATGAGAAAACGCAAAAATTCCGAGATATCAGATATCTCACGCCGTTATGTATTCGATTTGGTAATCGCCTATGCGGTTGCCACTGGGAGTAAACCGTCACTGTCAGTATGTTCAACGTTTCTCCCTATCAGAGATTCGACACCACATTATTGGTTGAAGACTCCCAAGTGGAAGAAGCTCTTCTCCACCAACCGGGTCTCCAAGGATCAAGCTCGTGCATGGCTCGAGCGTGAAGGCATCTATGATGAGGCCCTCATCCGTGAACAGGTCAAGGGTAAGCACGCTATTACTTTGGCCTCGCAGAAGTTCACTAGGAAGGATCTTCCTCAGACCAACGATGACTATCCAGTGGAAAACTACTTGGATCGAAATGGTAACAAGACTGCCAGCACTACTAAGACGGTGCGTTCCAATGTTCCCACCCCAGTCATGACTACCTCGCAAGAGGAGCTCATGAACAACAATGGTGGCATCACTCCGTCGTATGATGGGTTGATGGAAATCCTTCAGGATACGCCAGCGGGTGAGTTCCACGAGACTCCATTCTTCAAGATGGTGGAGGCGATTGCCATGCGTGATCGTCGCATCAAAGAACTTGAAGAGAAGATCGAGACTAAGAAAGTCACGGCATGAAAGACTGGCGTATAAGAGTGCACACTGGAGCTATTATAGCTCTAGGCATAGCAGTTGCTATAATCGTCTTGGCGGCGGGTGGTTGTTACTACCTCGTCCTTAGGGCTAACGTACTCTACGGCCCTAATCAACATAAGGTTGTGCCTCCGGTTCCGGGGGTGCTTCCTTCTCCCCAAGCAGATAAACCTAAACTAAAAGAATTATGAAAAAATTACCAACAATTCAATTCCTCAGGGACAACGGCTGGAAAGTCCAAGTCCGTCACCATCGGCGCTGGAAATTCAATCCTCCAGCTGACGTAGAGATCATGAGACATCAAGATCCTAATCAAGTCTCCCAAATGAAAGAGGGGGGCCAAATGCGCATGCCCGGATGGGAGTTACAACAGAAAGGGGGAAGGACTGAGGTAATTCTTGAGTCACCTCCTGTAGCCGGGGTCGGCGTTGCCGTCCGGATCGCAGGTGTTGCGCATTGCTCCAAGTCTGATCAGTACAATAAAAAGTCTGGTCGTACTCGTGCTATGCGTCGTGCACTTGATGCTTTTAGAGCTCAGACTGGGCTTGAGGTTACTAGCGCATTGATTTGCGATCGATCCTACTTTGATCGGCCGAGGATTAGCCCTCCCCTCCCGGAGGAGGATTTCATGTCTTATGCATCTCCCGAGACGCAGAGGAAAAGAGTGCTATCACCTATAAGGTAAATTCTGGTTTGGTTGGGTTGCCTGTGTTGTGCAGGCAACCCAGCTAACCTACACACTATGAATGATATAATTACGTGGGTTCAAACCCAATTTGAGACTAACGATGTCTTCGCAGGCATGGTGGGCGGCAGTATACTGCTCTCACTGGGATACACGCTCCGAGGTCTGCCTAAGCAGATATGGCGTGGAATAAGATGGCTTTTTCTTAGGTATTGTACCTTCGAAGTCACGATCAATAATGCTGACTTGGGTCAGTATCTCCTTGTTGCTAACTGGTTGAATACCGTGGTGGGAGAGAGATGGAATACAGTTCAGTTGGATTACGGCACTCGCACTTCTCGTAATTGGCGTGGCGTGGATATATCTGCAACGGACGGATCTAGCGATGATGATGAGAGCAAAGTGGTCACGCTGGGCTATGGAAAATTTGGTTTCTGGTATAAGGGGACCTATGTGAGAGTGAATAGAAAGCGAGAGACTGATAAGGGAGGATCGCAGGATCGCAGGAAGCCTGAGACGCTTACCTTGCGCTTCTTCACTCGTAAGCGGGATGTGCTCAAGGATATCTTGAAAGCTTCTGAACACGAGTCCAAACCCATGGTCTACATCGCACAGTGCTGGGGTGACTGGGTCGAGACTAGCGCTCTAGCTCCTCGTGAGGAAGCAACCGTGATCCTTCCCCCTAAGCAGAAGGAACGCATACTGGAGGATCTTCATTGGTTTTACGATACTGTCCCCCTGTTCAGGGTCACAGGCATACCCAGCACACGTGGTTACCTGTTCCACGGACCTCCCGGCACAGGCAAAACTACACTGGCTCGTATGATCGCTACCCATTACAGCAAGAACTTGTATCTGCTGCCCTTAGGAGAGATCAATGGGGACGGACGCTTGATACAGCTCATGCAGGATGCTGAGGATGGCTCTGTGATGGTATTTGAGGATATCGATGTTGTGGGTACCACCATACATCGTGAAGAGGAGGATGGGGATGGTGTCGACTTGCATGGCGCATCAAAGACCGATAAGGAGAGTATTACACTGGGCGGTCTCCTGCAGGCTTTGGATGGCGTTAACGCCAATAAGGAGCTCGTGGTAGTGATGACCACTAACTGCCCTGAGAAGCTCGATCCTGCTCTTATTCGACCGGGCAGGATTGATTTGAATGAAGAGATCGGTCTCCTTGGATTAAATGAAGCCAAGGAGATGGCTAACATATTCTTTGGCGAAGATTACGAGGCATGTGTGGAGGAGCTTGATTATCCACTGGCAGGCGCTGATATTCAGGCTTGCCTGTTGCGAGAGCACCAACGCCGCTACTACACCGATAAGAAGAAATTATGCACCCTCCCGGAGAACTCCCTAAACTAGATTTTTATGAATGGCCTGATAGTTCTATACTACAGGCCGCGGTAGAGAATACTTTCCCCGAGAGTGAGAAAGAACGCCTCAGTAATATAAAGAAAACTCTGCCCAAGTTTATCTCCAAGTATGAGAATGAACGTCAGGCTTGTGATGAGATGCAGGACATCAATCCACGTGATCCATTCGTTATAGAGTGGGACAAAGAATTAAAGAGATGGTGGGATATCATTGTCCGGGCAGAGGGTATTGCTACTGTAAAAGAACTGTTTCATAAGCAGGATGCTGTATGTGCTAGGTGTGAAGAACCTCTAGTACGTATAGAGATTACTGTTTGTGATGCCTGTAAGGGTGGAAAGTTTCTACACTAGGGAATTCGTTTGCCTACTTCCTCTGGTTCTAGTAGAGTGGGGATGGTATGAAATCACTACTGGGAAAGGTTTTCAGTGGTACGAACATTTTCGCAGGTTTACTAATTCTCGGATTAGCTGGGACATTCGTAGCACTTGAAGTCAAAGGCAAAACGAAGGAAGTACCCAATCATCTTGGGGAACACAAAGAATCATGTACCCACAAACACGGTCCGGACGGTGATCATTCTGAGGGCACGTTGGAATACATAAAAAAAGCTGACGAGGGTCCAGACCCAGTGCTGTCTGCTATAGACCCAACGGATAGTATAGATCACATCGACCGGGCAGTGCCTACTAAGAAGGCGACCGGGCAGTGCCACAATGGCGGCTGGCCTGCAGCCCAGATGCAGGAAATCAATGTTCCTACCTCTGGGAAAGTTAAGACTTACAAGAAGAACGAGTTCGTCATGCTGAATTCCTTCAGGAAGAACCCTGTGCGCCTAGGTGTGCATGAGGGCATAGACATCTACGCGCTTCCTAATAAGACTGTGAACTTCGATACCCTGAGTCTTCAGATTGACTCTTTCACTAAGGGGAAGGCTGCTCACCTAGATATCCACTTCAATAAGGGTGGAGGTAGCGGACCCATTGCTCTAACCAACTCTCTCGGATGTGCTTTTGCGGAATACTACGTTGAAGAGATGCAAAAGATCTACGAGGAGCAAGGCTGGGTTAACAACCGCATCATGCCTGTTGATACTAGCCGCACTAGGCTGGGTGTTATCAAGTGTGGTACAAAGCATGGCCTGTGTTCCGTTATCGGTGAGTTCGCTTTCGTGGATGACCGCATTAACGGTACTAAGCCTATAGACTTCGCGCTTACACGTGAAGGTGCATACCGTATTCAGCTGGGAATCCTAGCGGCCGCTAAGAAGGCCAAGCTGGACTCTCTCACGCTGTCTATCGGGCACCACGGTCCTCGTGGCTTATTTGGAGCTTACGTGGGCAGGGGTAAGAACGCCAAGCTGCACGAGAAGGATTACGCTGTGTTCCAGATTAACTCCATGAACTTCCTGCTACCCGGTAAGAGTGCTACTGTCGATAAGATGGTGACTATTCCTACCACTCCTAGCACATCCGGTCCTATTCCACCGGGGTCAGGGAAGGGTGATATGTCAGGTGATAAGAAGTTCTTTGATCCTGATAAGAAGAGTAGCGCTCCATCTTACTCAGCACCTACTAATGTGTACAAGCCTAGCACTACTAAGCCTAAGACCAATGATGGTATCCCAACTGCCGAGTACTCTTCTGGTGTTACTGAGTCGGACTATTTCCGTGGGGGCTCTGTTGCTCCTCCTATCAAGATAGATCCTACTGAGGATATCACACCGGCAGCTACGGAGCGTATAGAGAAGCCTATTCCTCCACCGCCTGTGCCTAAGGCATCCACGCCTAAGCCCAAGCCCAAAACTACTAGCAGTAGTAGCAGTAGGCGTAGGTCCTCTTCAGGCTCGTCCTGACGAACTAGTAGGTGAGGCTAGTCCTCACAGGCATCAGTTGATGCCTTCTTAGTTTAAAATACGCAATACCACTTATCCTAGTGGTATACACATTTGATGAATATGGAAACATTGTATCAATGGGTATGTGTAATCTTACTGGCTTGTCTAATTTACCAAGCCATACGTATACATAGTATTAAGGAGAAACTTCGATGTGCGGCTATGTCGGCGGCGCAACAATACTCTGACACCTTGCTCTACTCAGATCCCAAGGTATTCGAGGACAAGTATGCGTGGATTGTGGAATGGAGAGATCCAGACGATCCAACTAAGTGGTGCTCGAAAGAATTTCCTTTCCTGTAATTTCATCTAGAGAGAGACAGATTCGCCGCTGTCTCTTTCTTTTATTTATGCAATAACGCCATGTGCTGAGGTATATATTTTTGTAACACTGATAAGTCATATAGTCATATGTTCATTGAACTGATCATGATTGTAGTCGCGAGTGTTGTTCTCAGCTTTGGAGCCTTCGGTTTTTCCTGCTGGTTCCGCTCGTGGCGAAACGCTCGTCGGTAATTAAACTCCGGCCAGTGCGCGGGAGAGTATGGCGTTGCCCTCTGCTCTCTTTTAACTTTCAGAATGTTTGTCGTCGGGGTGAGTATGAACTCCAGATACTTAGTATGCGAAATCCTTGAGGGTAAAACCTGAAAAAACGTATACGGGATAGGTCTGATCATAGTCGTGCGGTTACACTAGGTGGTTTGGTTACGCACGACCATGTAATAACTACGACAATGTCTAGGGTGAGCCGACTAGCTCTAGACTGGCAAGTTGCGGCCATCTTGCTGTCAGCTGGGACTGAAACAGCGCAACGACCAGCACTCCGGGAAGGGGGCAGTTTTCTGAGCTGCCTCCTTCCTTTTACTTATGGTATAGTGGAGGTCATGAAAGTCTCTACCCATCAGCTTACCCGGTGGCGTCGTCTTCTCCTCATTCGTGATTCCATGGAGATCTCTGCGCGTACTGTTAACGGTGAGGAGCGTCCTGTACGCTCGCCCATGTGTCCTATGTGCAATAACCCTTATCCCTCGTGGAGGTTACAGGCACACCACATACGTCCTATCTCTTTGTATCCTCAGCTCGCTCTTGAGCTGAGTAATGGCATCATGTTGTGCTTACAGTGCCACATGGGAATCACGCATAGCGGTAACAGCTTCAAGGATATCACTGAGCTCCACCACTGGAGGTTCATGCGTCCTGCATTTGATCGCTATGTCAGGCTAGCTCCCCAGCGTGAGTTCAATGGATTAAATCAACATAGGTTGAGATGATTTCCGGTTGACGCTACGGTCAGTGAGTCTATGCTGAACGATGTGCTCTTTGTTAGCATCACTAATCACAGCCGTCTGCCTCATGGCAGGGGGTTCTGCGTGTGCAGTGGAGCTCAAGGAGCACATCGTACAGCATAGACTCA
>Ga0070754_10000868_pt1 | contig 25980 bp, 47 predicted proteins | sample VirMetDEL_Sep_01_FD_75181 | JGI IMG/M metagenome (GOLD analysis project Ga0070754, IMG submission 75181) | Aqueous microbial communities from the Delaware River and Bay under freshwater to marine salinity gradient to study organic matter... | ecosystem: Environmental > Aquatic > Marine >...
ACAATGGAAGACATTGCTGATGTTCCAATGCGACAGTATCAACAAGCAGGCATTGTTCCAGACCCTTCTCAAGATGTAGAAAGCCTTGCTACACTTGAAGAAAAAGAAGGGCTTGCTATAGATACGCTATCAAGCGAAGCAAGTAGCGTTAGGCCAATACTTGCCGATCAACCAACTACTGATCTGTTTACACAAGCAGTAGATGATTATGTAAGCTCAGAAGTCGGTAATGATGATGGTTTTGTTAGCTTTAAAAGCTTAGTTGATCTTGGAAGCAAAGCTTTGCGTACTGACTCTGGCGGTTTTAATATCTTAGGCTCAGATATCGATGTATCTGGTATCAGCGATAGCGAGCTTAGCACAGATCCGCAAGGGGTTATCTATCGTAATTCAGATACAATAATGAATGCTTTAAAAAATAATCGAAAGCTAGATCTATTGGAAGATAACCTTGATCCTACTTCTCAAATTAAACCAGAAGCGGGTCGTGCTGCGATGATGGCTGTCTTAATTGAACTTTCAAATAAGATGGAATTAATTAACAGTGAAGCTGATAAATCAGATGATGAACGACAAAACACAAATGGTTTAGATCGTATTATGTTAGGCAGTTCCGTTGGTCGTACATTTGAAAGATTATTATATCCTACTGAAATGGAAAACCCACAAGAGCTTTTCAAGGGCGAAGCGGAAAGATATGGTTATCAATATCGTTTAGAGCCAGCAGAAGCATCTCTATTAGGTCAAGCATTATTGCAAGGCTTTGTTGATATGCGAGACAATAATCTTGTTCAATCTTTTAGTAGCATTGGCCCAGATGGAAAACCAAAGGTTAGCTTTAGAACAACTCGTGAAGGGGATGCTAGGCTATCTGCTATGCGTAGAGGTATTCGACAGCAGCTAGGCATGAGCGCAACAAAAAGTAAACCTGTTTCAACTGTATTAACTAAAAATGGAATGTTGAGAGGCGAAGGTGCGTCTACACAAAATGAAATTACTCGTGGTCCTCTTAAAAATAAAAAGACTAAGATAATTGAAGATGGCGTATCAGCACTTGCTTCGGTATCACATACAGTAGCACCTCATGCCGCAACTTTATTTGCCGGTGTTTTAAAAGCAGGAGAAAAATACTCAGAGGGTGTCTTTGCAGATGTAACTAAACAAGGTTCTACCTATTTTGAAAATAAAAGAGATGAACTATTACGTGACTACCTTGCTAAAGCAAAATCAATGGGCTTAAAGCCGGGAGACTTAGGGAGTTATCGAAAACCTGATGGGCAGCTTGTACCATACGGTCAAGGGCTTATTGGTATGGGTAATCTCACTGAAGAACAACGGTTAATAAAAGGATTTGAGCAAGCAGCTAGGATCGAAGCAAAACGAATACAACAAAGTCATTTAAGTGAAAGACAAGATACGTTGCTTGATGGTTTTAACCGTGTAAATAGTTCTTTTTATTATGGGTATACAGTAATTAATAATTCTTCACGCATGATGATTGCTAACGATGAGCTTAACTATCAGTCTAGTAAGTTAGCTCGTTTTTTAGTAAGTGGAACTCTACCTTCTTTGTTTAGTAAAAATAAAGATGGTGGGGCTGCAGCCCTAAACTCAGCAATTAAAAAGCTAGAGAATAATACTAATAAGGCTCCTGGTGATAAAGGATATCAACGACTTACTACTGAAGAAGGTTTTTTCAGAGTAATTGCAAGATCAGTTGTTGTCGGTGCAGATAAGCTATCTCCAGCAGATCAAGTAAAAGCATTGCAGTTAGATCTAGTAACAGGTAAAGATGGTCCTAATGGTGGTCCAGCTATGCGGTATATTAAATTCGGTAGGCAATTGATTGAGTATACACAAGCAAACGCTGACTACCATAATCAGGTACAAGCAGCCATTAACGCCCGTCAGCCAGTTCCTGAAGCTCCCGAATTACTTTTAACACAAGATCTAAACGATTTCTTGGCTTTGCATAATAAAAATGATACTTTTTATTTTGCATTAGATGCATTGCATGAGCTTGCAAGATATCACAGTACTCCTAAAGGTGAAAAGTTTGGATCAAGAGTTAAAGCAGAGATAGATGGTAACTCTAACGGTGCAGTTATCCAAGCTTATCAAATGGGTGTCGAGAATATTCTTAAACGTGGTGGTGTTTTATATGCTAAGATTGGATCCAAAGGAACCGCTTTAAAGAAATTAGGTCCAGATCAAAGTTTAACCGATCTTACTCGCGAAGAAGCTGAAGAGTATGAATTAGACATTCGTGAAGATGTGTTCAGTGTAATGGCATCACAACCCTCCGTAGCTAAGGACTTGAATTGGTCTGCCGCATTTGATGCTATTGGTAGGGACTCTACGTTAGTTAAAAAGCTAATGAAGTTACCAATTATGACATCTATTTACGGTAAAGATCCTAAATTCCATAGTGATACTGCTAAAAAGTTTATATCAGATAACCCTAAAATATTCTCAGCTATGCTAGCAACAGGTAACTTAACTAATGCACAGCTAGAAGAGCAGTTAACTAAACACCTAGAAGTTGGTTTAACTCTAGGTCTTGGTGGCGCGCTAGACCATCAGCGTATCGCTAAACGCAATGGTAGAGCGCATGTTTTTGGCAATGAAATCTTTGTTATGAAAGGTGAAAATGGATGGGATATTCAAGCCGGTGGTATTGAATATATACCAAAAGATACTTTACCTCGTATGGCAAGTCGTAAAGATAAAACTAATTTAGTTACTTTCGGCCCAGGAGCTAGACGTAATGTAGCTGATATTACTGTTACAGAGCCTCGCTCATCTGCTGCTGTTAGAAATACCCCTAAATATGTAGGTGAGGGTAGCTACTCTAAAGCAGAGATCGGCGGCAAGCTTATGAATCAAGCGGCAGTAAACGCTACTCAAAATATTGATGCTACGGTTGCACAGTTAACCGTAGCTAGTGTAGTTAATCGTAGGCCTAATGGTTTAGTTATGCAAGTCTATGATGCATTCATGGGTGACTCAACAACTTTTGCTGATCTTGAGAATACAGCTAACACTGTTTTTGATAAAGTAAACCAAAGCTATAATATGCTCGAAGAGGAATTAAAAGCATTTGATCAGATGGTAGCTAGGGTTAAGCAAAAAATTGCAGAAAAAAGAAAGACTGGAGATACTTTTGATATTGGCACTGAAGGCGAATACAAAGGTATGGGTGATTTTGTAAACACTACACCAGATGGTACCCGCCGTTGGGCAGCTATTATCGGTAAAGATATGATTGATGATTCTGAAAAGAAAAGAGCTATTGCAGCTGCTTCGGAGTTAATAAATCAAATTGTAGATTTACTACCCCCAGACACTATGCTAGGTGATCGCTCAGTTAAAATTTCAGCTGATGCATATGAAGCTTTATTTGAAGGTGCTATTGAAGTGCTTAAAATTAGAAGGGATTTAGTTAATCTTATAGCTAAAACAAATAAACAGCGTAAAGAGCTTAATAGTAAGCCACGGAAACGTGGTCAATACAGCTAAAAAAAATACCCCACAGGGAATCCTTAACGGAAACCTTGTGGGGTATTTTTATTTATAGTTTAAGACCATTATCTTTAGCAGCCTTCATAGCCATGCTACGCCGTTTATCCGCTTCGTGTTTGGCTTGAGTTTCACTCATACCAAGCTCGATATATCCTGCAACATTTTCAGCGTGTACTTTGTCGAGCATAGCTCGATTAAAACCTTCAGCACCAATTAAATCATCGGAGATTCCTAACTCTTTATAATCAATATCTGAAAAGTTTTTGCCTGTTTGAGCAAGCCAATTTTTGTCTTCCATAGTAACCTCCTAGCAGAAGAAATAGTCTGATTCAAGTACACCTTTAACGTTTAGCGTACCAATCGTAGGCACAATGCCTTGATAGTCCTTACCAAAAGGAATACTATCATAGAAGTTTTCTTTGTCGTACATTGATACGAACTCTCTTCGTGTGTTATTCATTAGTAGCTCGATACTACTGGCATGAGTACTGTATGAGTCATGTACAGCACCGAAGTCACCTTCCCAATCAGCTACTACAAGAGCCATATGAGATGCATCCATGCTATGCACAAAGTTAGGACTGATACCACACATAAAGCCACGTCTATCAGGGATGTCTGTTTTCTCTCTGATGACATGCTTAAATCGTATCTCACCTGCAGGGGTATTAAACCCATAGCAGTCTACCTTAACAGGTCTTGTACGGTAGCACTCATACACTACAGGGAATCCTGATGGTGTAGTCCACTCGATACCTTGTCCTCTATCAGTACCGTATTGCTTGTACCAGTTAGTGATCTCTTGATCAGCAAGCTTCTGCAAGTACCGCATAGTCTCTAGCGGTCCAGGGCATACTTCCTGGATAGCCCGTATGACTTGGCTGCTTAACTCATCACAATCCCAAGTACTGATGTTGTACTCAGTAGTAAACCCGAACTGATAACAATCACTGTACATTGACTCAGACATTTTCTTTTGTCCGCAGCTATAAGCACGAGTCATGGCACCACGTTTTGCAATACCTTTACGGATATGCTTCATAGGCATCTGTCTTTCTTCAAACCATTCAGGCATACGCTGAGTGAGTCGCTTAGCTACCTGGACGTAGAAGTCGTTTTGAACCTCAGTAGGTATTAATCCTACGAGGTTGCCCGTCAGGGCATCCTTAGACATAGCGCCTAGGTGTTGCCATCCGTTGTTTGCACCGTCAATAGGGATAGGCAGGTGTGTCAAGAAAGTACCTTCTGATTTTGAGTACTTATACCACTCAATACAACAAGCTAGAAACGAAATAGCTTTTTCTGCATCATGTGCAATAATACCCATCTCGCCTAGCTCTAGAATGTCATCAATATTTTCTTGAGTCCATTGCGCTCTATCTTCGAGTGTCATTTTGTCTACTGAGATAGTATCGAGTTCTTCTTGCTCGAGTACACTACGGTAGTCTGTAGTTACCCAGTCAGGGATCTCATCGATACCGTATGATTGATTAAAACAACAGGCAGTATGCACACCTAACCAGAAGCTAGCAGTGCTATCGAATGGTTTACCGTTAGCAAAGAGTAGCTGACCCCTAGCTATGTCAGAGCCTTGGAAGTTAAAGAATGGCTCTGAGTAATACAGCCTACCTCGATAATCAGCATCAAGATAAAAGCTAAACTCAGTGTCTAACCACTTGTTTGCCACAGCCATTACTTCTTTTACTTCTCTATTCTTAGAAGCTTGGCGTTGGTATAACTTATCGTTCTCTTTAGTGTCTTCACCATCAAACACTTCAGTCTTTATGAATGAATCCCAATGCTGTAGTATAGCGTTGTGAACATCCTTATTAATAAGCCAGCGAGTGGCTTGCAGCTTATCGATTGCCTTTACAAATGGCGCTGTCTTGTGTTTAATAAACTTATATTCTTTAGATTTATCCCAAGTTTTAATAACACTTCGACCATTAGCTTGTATTAATGAAGTAATAGGTTCAATCGGCTCTGCTGACATGCATACAGTACGCCCAGCAATGGCTTCCATTTCACCCCACTTATCAGTAGCATGTATTGTTACTGGTTTACGGCTTTTCATGTGGCCTACTGAAATAGTAAGATAACCACACATAACAAAGCCTTCGATAACTAAGTCACCAACTCTAACATGATCCCTGAAATTAACATTATTACTATCCCAGCCTTCGATAATATATTTACCGATAGCCATTGATGCTTGAGTAATAGCTGTTTCACCTTCCGTTTTACTACGTTTAAAGCAACGTTGAATAGTCTTTCTAGCAAAAGACACCATGTCTTCGATAAGAAAGTCTAGCATGTCAACACCATCAGTGTCAATCATACGCATTAGTTGTAAGTTACGCCTTGGCTTGACACCTAAGTCTTCACCGCGAATTTTCTTCAGGAGATAGTCCTTCACATCTTCCATCGATTTCTCTTTTCCAAACATCTATGCCCCAAGTGGGTGCGGGTGGATTATATAGTACTTGTTGTGAACAAGTGATAGGGTCGTAGTTAGGCTTGACTGCGATAAGTAATTCAAATTCCTTTTCTGGAAACATATCTCTTACTTGTTCTAAGTCTTCCCGATTACATTCAACCCAAGCAACATAATCAGGCATATTATCTATTCTTTGGTAATGGATTTGCATACTCTTAGCATACCTTTCTCATTAAGAATTTTAAATCCCTCTAAATCTTTCTCATACGCTTTCTCAACGACAATTTCGCTGATACCAGATTGGAGGATAAGCTTAGTACACTCGATACAAGGTGAGAGCGTAGTGTACAATGTGGAACCCAATCCAGAACCGCTAGTACGAGCGAGCTTACAGATTGCATTAGCTTCAGCATGAATAACAGTAGATAAAGTAACACCCGTTTCAGGGTGTTTACAGCTATTGTCAAAGCCGCTTGGAGTGCCGTTCCAACCCATTGAAATAATGTTTCCGTCTTTAACAATGACTGCGCCGACTTGGGTATCACTGTCATAAGACATTTCAGCAACTCTTTTAGCGATGTCCATATATAATTGATCATATCGTTCTTCCTTAATTGTCATGGTAATTAAACCTTTATAGTTATCGACCTTGTCCTCGATACTTTTTACGTCCTGCATATTTCTTTCCTGTGAAGGTCCTCTGCTTGCGTGGTTTAAGAAGAAAATTATCTGCTTTCTTTGCCATTGTCATCCTCTACTCTAAATGTTATATAGTTTTTATCGTAATGCCAGTCAATAGGCTCTGTACCCCTAGACCTAAGACTATTTAATAGCTTAATAATATTCTGGCTAGGGGATATACTCTTGTTCCTTATAAATAGTATTGATCTCATTTGATAATGTCTCTATTTTGTTTGCTCGCATGATAGCTTGACTACGAAACTTATTACGCTCCGTAGTAAGGCTTTCAATGATTTCTTTTGCATGAGCAAGTTCTTGTTGTAGTAAACCTATTTGATGGTATAAAGCTGTTTCACTCATCCTATCACCTCAAAGTCTATTGCTGAACCATTGTGATACTCTAATCTAGTAGTATCATGGTTGTATTTTACTGATCCGGCTGGTCCGGTCTTACCAGAAAATCTACTTTTAAGTACAATGAAATTGATTGTGTTTCTAACATCCTCATTTTCATTAGCCATATCTCTGGAGAATCCAATAATATCGAATGATATTTGTTTAATGGATCCAGAGCCTTTGATATCATCCATACTCGGTAGTTTACCTTGCTCGAAGGTCGTACTTCCACCTTGCACCTTTCGTAGATGCGATATAACTCCAAGCCAGACGTTATGTTTCTTAGTAATCTTAAGTAGATCTGACATAACCTTATCAATGGCTTCATTACCAGTGTACCCTTCAGCACCTTCGGACACGGCAATCGTGACGTGATCAAGAATAAGATATTTACAACCCATAAGAGCCATATACTCAATCTTATCAATAAGTGACTCATCACCAACAGAACCTTGGTGGTCGAGTAAGACAAGGCGTTCATCCCCAAATACCTCCTTCGATGCAGCTTCTTGGATATCAAGTGGCACATCATGCTCTTGCAGATTTTGTTTAAGTTTCATCTGAATAAGCTTCTCAGCTGTATCTCCGATAGACTCCTCAAGCGAAATCATACCTATCTTATAACTAGTTTTATCCAGTAAGTCAAGTACTATTTCTTTAATGACAGTACTTTTACCGCTACCAGTACCGCTAGTAAACAAAGTGATTTCACCAAACCGCATACCCTTAGTCTTATCGTTGATGCCGTCTAAGCAATCTGGATAAGGCACAGACTCAGTAGATTGTCTTGCTAAGTATTGCTCCCATACAGGTGCATGCCCTACTATAATACCCGCTGGACTATAGGGTTGTGCATCCCATATAGCACGCATAACTCCGTGATGTCCTGCAGCAGTATAGAGTTCACAAGGGTCTTTAGCAGGGCTAGTAGCGATCTTTACTTTGTCAATCCCAATGATATTAGCAGCTTCTTTAATAGCTTTCTTTCCGGCTTCGTCTTTATCAAAGAACAACACGACCTCTTCGAAAGACCTAATCCAGTCTCTTGCATGCAACAAACTCTTAAGGTTGCTTGCCGAGGCAATAGAAATTGTGGGATATATTTTGTTATAGTGTTCGAGTGAAGCTTGAGCAACTGACATTGCATCAAATTCCCCTTCGGTAATGACGAGGCGCTTCCCTCCCATTCCAAAGCTTTGGCAACCAAATGGCCAGACATTCTTAAAATCTCCTACTGTCTTGAATTGTTTTGGTAATGTCCTCACCTTATACGCAACAAGTTCTCCCGTGTCGTAATACGGGTAGTTATAAGCGGTAATATTACGCTCATTATCGTACGTAGCGCGAACACCGTAGTGTTCTGCAATTGTTTTAGTAATGCCACGTTCTTGGCAACCACGATAGTCACCTAGTTGTGACTCAAATAATTCTAGGCTTGTTACTTGAGGCGCTGCTACAGGCATATCCTCTTCCTTTCCTACTTCTTTTTCATAATGGTTACATACAAAGCAGTAACCGTGTCCATCATCATACAAAGTAAAGCCATCGCTGCTAGGACAAGCAGGACATTTGGTTTTACCTATCTCTTTACTCTCCGTATAGTCTGTTTTCTTTGGCATATCGAGCTTCCTTCCTTCGGTTTCTAGCTCTATCTGATTTAATTAGCTTTTCAGCTTTCTGTTGCTTGTTATTAAACATATCTAACAAGTCTTCATCCCAATCATCTTCAGTTACTTCTGATTTTTCTGCAGGAATAACTTGATGTTTCCTAATATCATTATGATAAGGATTGCGAATACGATTTGGCGATTTCAATTTGTCTCTCCATGTCTCTCATAGCAGGTTTAAATCTAATTTCATGTACCCACTTGTTATACCAATCATCACTGCATAGCGCATGAGTTGTGATAATCATAAATGCTTCTAGATAACTCAAGTCACCTTTCATAGGACAAGAAAACAAGATATCAAAAGAAAAGTTATCATGCCCTTGTTCTTTAATAATTTCATTGAGTTCACTGCTAGAACTAGTGTATGCTTTCCAGCTAGTATGTAATGTTTTTACGCCTACATAGCGCTGCTTAGTAGTCTTATTAGTAATCACATAAAGAAAGCCATGATCAGACTCATTAAACAACTCAGGATGTAGTACATTCCAATGGCTCTCTACCTCAATGTGACCTCGCACATCATCTGCAATAGTTGGTGTAGTGCCACCTAAAAAGTAGATTGTGATTGGACCTTTAAATCCTTTCTTTAGTTTAAAGCGAGACTTGTTACGTCTCTTGCAACGAATCTCACCATGCTCTTTAGTAATAATGCCACACCAATCGTTATTATCGAACTGAGTGACACGCTCTACTTGAACGTTATGCCAACGCTCATGGTTATTAAATCGCAAAGAAGTCATCTTGTTTCCTTAGAATGTGAATACCATTAGCAGTTTCTAGTAGTTTTTCTTTCCAGTCTACTCGACCATACTTAGCTCTATACGCTGCAAGTACTCTGTGTTTACGCCGATCCATTGGAACACCTTTAAGCATAGCTTCTGCTTTCTTTGGACCAATCTTAGGTAGCCCTGGAAGGTTATCTGTAGGATCACCTTTCAGCATCTGCTGCCAGTAATGTAGATCAGCACTGTCTTCATCAATATCGTAGAACTCAGCGCGTCTAGGGTTGTAGTGTTTCCCCGGAATACAATCGAGATCTTTATCAATGTGTACAATAGTATGATCTACTTCATCAGCAGTTAACTCGATAGACTTAATGCGTACCATGTCATCAGCTTCCATACCATCTGCAGGTATAGCTAGCTTTTCATCAATAATAAGCTGCATTAAAGGTCTAAACAGACTTGCATCTTGGGGTGGATCTTTACGGTTAGCCTTGTACTGTGGACAGAGTTTATACCTGAAGTTATCTTTGCCACCGCAGTATATAATCTGTTCATCAGACCATACAGGGTCTATCCAGTTTTTCTGTAGGATTGCTTTGTAATTTTCTAAAGCACTTTCTAGGGTTTCTTGCTGCCATGCTGCTTGATATATACAGCTATCAGCGTCTACTATAGCTAACATTATGCGTGTCCTTTCTCTTCCCAGTAATGGTTGAATGAGTCTACTACTAGCTCAGTGAACTCATCGTCATCTAGTAGCGGCATGAATTGTTTGTACTCACTCATCTCTGATAAGTAATCTTCTACATTCTCACACCCAGATACTGTTTGTGCTGCAAGATGCCAGAAGTGTTCTTCAAGTCTCATAACGTGTTCTTTCATTTTACCCATGACGATTCCTTTCTAATGAACGTCTGCGTAACAGCTACCAATGACACCATCGCCATCCATACACTGTACATTAAAGTCTTTAGGTGCTTCTCTAAATGACTCAACACAGATTTCTTTTACTCTTTCTGCGTCAGACTCTTTAGCTACCCATGCCATCTCATCGTGATAAAATATAACAGGGTAAGCATCTAAGTTTTCTTCTTTTATTTTATCCATTGCATAACCAATAGCTGCCTTACAAGTAATAGCCTCAGCTGATTGCAATAGATAGTTTAAAGATTGATGAGCGCTACCAACATACACACGGCGACCATCAAGAGCAGGAATGAAAGCATCGCCATATCCGTTGCGAGTTTGCTGGAATATCGTATCCAGCTTCGCCTTAATGCGTCCGAGTCCTGGTATTGCTGATTGATACTTTCGTTTGGAAGCGTCCCCTGCTGTCGCATCCGGCTTACCTGTGAGAATAGTGCCAAGCTTTTTACCACCGCCACCAAACAGATAAGCATACAACCAGCGCTTAGCATCACCTCTGCTACTATTGAGGATACTTGCGTTATAGCTGTGAATGTCTCCATCCGTTACCTCCTTTGTGAATGCGTCATCACCAATGTAATGACATAATGCTCTCATTTGATTACCAGCTGAGTCAGCACCAACTACTTTATAGCCATCTTCACAGATAAAGAGACTACGCATCTCTTTACCCCAAGCTGCCTCAACACTAGGTAAGTTAGTGATCACTTCGTGTCTGGCTCTGTATGTAGGCGTACCGATAACCCACATCCTTCCGTGTAGCCTGTTGCCTTTAATCTCTCCAAGCCAGCCTTCGAGAATAGACCTACGCGATCTTGTTGTGTAGTATCTGTCGATATCTTGTCCGATGTCTCCGAGTAAAGATAAGCTCGTTGTTGTGAGTTTCGGGCTTGTCTTATGGAATTCATAACCGACTTTCTTGTAGTTCCAATCATCTGGTTTCCATCCTATAGTGTAAAGATATTCTTTGACTTCTTCCATGTTACCAAGTGTTACTTGGGTTTGATAACTACGCTGGAATTTCTTTTCAGGTGGCCACTCCATTTCATCAGGCTCTTCACCAAGATACTCAGTGAGTAACCGCTTAGTGACAGCAGTAAACTTACCTGCTTTAGTGTACTTAGCAGTCTTAGGCTGTTTATCCACCCAGATAGTCATTTCCGGTAATAATGGATGTACTCTATTCTCGATAGCTTCTAGCTCACTACACATTTCTTCGTGTAGTTTGTTAGCACCCTCAAGATCAAACAGCCAGCCATTCATTCGTACTCTAGCTTCGAAGACAGCAGCCTGATGCTCTGCCCTTAAACCCTTAGCAATCAATGGCTTAGTACTGCTTTGTTCCATGAACTCTTTCATTAATAGCTCATAGACTTTTGTGTTTAACTCAACGTCTCTTACACAGTATGTAAGCATTTCCTCTGTGAACTGTGACCAGTCACTGAATTCAAACTTACTGTAACCAAGATGTTCACCCCATCCACCTAAACCATGTTTATGCTTTCGCTTATAGCAAAGTACTTGACTCATAATCCAAGTGTCATAGAGTTTCTTGTCAAGAAGATTAGTACCATATAGCTTATCAAGTACAGCAGCCTCATAGCCAATGATGTTATGGCCTATTAATGCTTCTGCATTGAGAAGAAATGAAAGGCCTGAGTCTATATCATCAGGCTTCCACTTGTATATCTTCTTAGTTTCTACATCTTGTGCTACGATACACCAGACTTGAGTAGCATCAATGCCATCAGTCTCGATATCGAATACTAGTTTCATGTCAGTCCTTTCTGTTGTCGCATGATGGACAACTCTTTGGTTCGTCTGAGAGGAAGTCTAACGCCCCCTCATAATAGGTCGTGTTACAAACAGGGCATACAATAGTGCTGCGTGACCTGTTCATAAAGGATTTAACCGTGTCGTTCAATCCATTCTTTTGTTTCTTTACTGCGCTCTCCTTTAGCATAGATGTGTTTGATTGCGAGGTTTGTGCATCTTTTTTCTTTGCACTCATCCCACCTAAATACTTCACAGGTTCTTCCGAGGCTGTCTTTCCTAGTACATTTAATAATGTTTTTAGTATCATTCAAACAACTCTCCTTGCAACTCATCATAGTCTACTGGCAGTATCATGTACTGATAGCGTGACTCGTTAGCGTAATGCTCTTGTATTACTCTAAATGCTTCGGCTTCAGACTGATAGTCGTCTTGCCATATGAGTTTATATACGGCGTACCTAATCCCCATCATCGTCCACCTCCATAGCTATTACAATAAGTCTTCCACTAATCATACCTGAACACCACGCACTGATATACATAAGTGCTGTGAAAGGTGCAGCTAATAGATCAGACATCGCCATTAAGCACTATCTTAGTGTCCTCATAAGGTGCTACTGTACGCCGATAGAATTCCATCTGCGCTCCTGCTAAGGCACCCATAATGTCATTCATATCTTGGTAGTTCTCAGGTCCAATGTGTTTAATAGCTACTGCAATGATATACTGTAGCTCACCCGCAGATATCTTTCTACACTTATTAACATCTTCAAGTGCTTGATTAACCCACATTAATTCTTTACGATTCTGTTCTGATATGTAAGGCATGTTGACCCCTTTCTAGAGTGCGCTTGAGTCTTCGTTCCAGTTACCATCGTTAAGAAACCCAGAAACATAGTCAACTAAATTGCTGTCGATAGTACCCATTAAGTTATAACAAGAGTTATACTCATTATATGCCAAGCTGAGATCATCACATTTCTCTGTAGACATAATGTCATGGAATGTTTCAGTTGCAGCATTAAGGCTCTTAGTGTATGTATCAAAACGTAATTTCATAGTGTCCTCCTAGTAATAGTATGATATAGCTTCTATGCAGTCATCTAGCTCAAAGTGTTTCTCTGTGTAAATGCTTTCATAGAATGGGTGGATGTGATCGTCTTTGTTCGACCACAAGATAATGATCTTGTTTTTCATATGAGCAAACATAAGTTCCATAGCCGTTCCAGTGCCTCTTCCACTGTCGCGTCTAATGTCTGCTAATACGACATTGCTATTAGCGATATCCTGCATATCCATTTTGAATATACGTCTACAGGTAGACTGTACAGGTGTATGCTGCTCTCCAAGATATAACTCATCATGGAAAGATACTCTACGAGTTGGATCGAGAGAAATGATATCGTTCTTCATCAGCAGTTCCGCTGCCCGTAGTCTCCACGCTGTCATTCGTTTCTTCGTGCAGTCCTCCATTGGACCTGCTAAGTACACGTATTGTTTCATCATCGTTCCTTTCATGTTCGAGAATGAAGTTCTTTAGGTCTTGCATAATAAGAATAATCCTAGTGTATTCTTGGTAACTTGCTCGACCTCTTACATATTGTTCTGACCAATAGTCTGTTGCCTTAGTCAGTTCTGTTATCGTTGGTTGCAGACTCTGCCTTAAATCCATCAATACTCTCCTTGAATGCTGCTAATAGATTAGCGTCAATGCTTATCTCACCGTCTTCAGATACATTAAAACGTTTATCTTCCATGGCTTGAAAACATAAGTCTGAGAACTGTAGGAACCAGACATGATAGAGGAACTTATCGTTGTCTACCTCATACCCGCCTAGTTTTTCCCACATCTCTACAATAGCGCACTCTAGAAGAAGTTGTTCGTCAACCCCTTCTAGCTCTACGTCCACCTGTAGATTACGTTTTGGTTTGAAGTCAATGATATCACCCATTAAAAGTCTACCGCTGCTTCACCACCTTCTTCTGCGCCATCAATGACATCAAAGTCTGTAGCGTTACTGTTCTGGTATACTTTAAGGTCTGTCACCTGTACTTTCGACAAGATACTGCTAACACCTTTACGACCTTGCATTTCATACGGGAATTGGAATAGCATTACGTTACCAATGCTACCGTTACCTACCTTGTTACCGTCAATAGGCTTCTTAGCACCATCAAGAACATCTGGTGGTGTATTCTGATCACCGTCTTTCTTAATAGCCTTACGCTTTACATTAGCTTTGTAGTATTTTCCTTCATCACCGTCTTCTGTTTTGACAGTGAGATAAAACTCTTTCTTCCACTTCTCTGCTTCTGCCTTGTCAGCAGTACGCATCTGTAGTTCCCACTGTAGTGTACCGAAAGGCTCTACTGGTTTTACTAGTTTAGCCCAGTGTAGTTCTGCATTACGGATAATCACTGTACGTTTCTCATTAATCATTTTCAATCTCCTCAATTTTTGTTGTTCGAATACTAGTAGCGCCTTTCATAGCCTTAAACTCGATAGTGGCTTCTTCAATTGCTTCTACTTTGTTAGCTGCAGTAACGAACACAGTGTCCGTTACCCAGCCTTCACAGTTCACCTCATACTTTCTCATCGGGTTCCTCATTCATAGCGATGAGGTAGTTTAGATACCACTGAGCTTTCTTTAACTCTTGTAGCTTAGCATCTTTCTTACCATACCGCATTAAGTACTTGTACACTTGACCCATTAAGTGTGCCTCAGCACCCTCAAGGTCTCTTAACATGAACACCATCATGTCCATGTACTCATACCCAGGCAATATCTCTTTGTAGTGCTTGGGACTGACTGCGTTATGTTCTTCCATAAGCTTTCCTTTCATGTATGCTTCGTGTCTCATGCAGTTAATCGTAAGATACGCTCTGCATGTGTTAGGAAGTGTTTACAACTCTTATCGTAGTAGATGATGTCATTAGTCATACCATCACTGTCGAGAACTACTAGCTTTACTAGCTTACGTCTCATGTTGTAGATCCAAGCAGCACTAGGTGTCATGTAGCATCTGATGTCAGCGCTACTCTTAGCTGTTAGGATTTCATTAATAAGGTCATGTGTGATTACTGTTCTCTTAGCCATTATACTAATTCCACTTCTTCAGTTGTTTCTATCCATACCTTTGCGCCACAGGATAGTGGCTTGTCTGGGCTATACACTACTTTGGTATGATCATTGATGATTACAGTGTGTGCATAGCTGTTATTCCCGCCACCCTTTACAGTGATGACAGGATTTCTTTCACCAGTTTTAGCGTTAGCTCTGATGATATGTTGGTTAATGTGAATACGTTTAAGCATCGTCTTCCTTTCTGTAGTCTTCTAAGTGGTAGTAGAATAATTCCCAGTTAATACCTATGTTACAGTCATGGCTATTAGCTACTTCACTAAGGATATCTTCTGCATCCTCATCAGTAATAGTTATATCCATGTCTCCTGCTGCTTGATGTACATCTTCAATATGCCATTCATCAACTAACACAGTGACTCCGTCTACTGTTTCAATGTGTGCCATTCTCTATCCTTTCCAAGATATCTATAATGATTTGTAAGTCTAGTTTAGTGTCTTCATCGTCAGTATTCATTAGTAGTATATGTAGTCGTAGTAATGCTTCAGTCATTGTCTCTTCTTTCTATGCAAAAGCATTGTTGTTGAGGATACTCAAATCCCCTAGTAGTGATCCCTACATGACAGTGTGACATGTAAGGATGCTCAGTGTATACTTCTAGCTGTACTTCTAAGGGTGTTATTGTACCCATACAAGCTAACACCCATTTATAAACGATTGGGTTCGTCATCGTATACTTCTCCGAAGTCTTCCCATTCCTGTTGCCAGTCTGGTTGTCCATCTTTACTGTCCTCTAAGGACTCCTCAAGGACTCCGTTAAGGATTAGCTCTTGTTTAATGTCTTCAGGTAGATCCTCGACTATTTCATCGAAGTGTCCCCATGAGTTAGTCTGTATTGCTTCTTCTAGCTTAGTCTTGTAGAAGTGATACATGCTAGGTGTCCTTCGAGGACTATGGTTTGTCATTGGCTTTCCTTTCTGTATCCTTAAAGGATACCCTTAGTATATCCCTTTCCCCCTATAAGGGTGTGTTTTAAGAGATACCTACGTTTGTTTCTTCTTCGTATACTTCCATATCACTCATATCGAGGTCAACGGTTAGGTAAACGCGTCCTTCGGTGAAAGATACGTCAACTTCTATTGGTGAATCATCAAGGTATGCCTTAATAGTGTCACTGTCATGGTACTCTAAGAGTTCTTTAACGTGTAGTATGGCAGCTTCGTTGTTAGAGGATAGCTGAACAAAGTTGTAGCCATAGTCTTCTATGCCCCACTGAGTATTATTGAGCGTAGAGAAGACGAGGTTTATTTCGAAGTCTTCGCGGTATGTAACGTAGCGACCTGCTTCGATGGTTATTGAGGTGTTACGCTCTGGTGAGTCTGAGATAATCATTGTAGTGTTCCTTTCAGTTTGAGAAGAATAGTATTATTACTATTAGTGGAATTACAGTCCATAGTATTGTTTGAAGTAACCAGTTCATTTTGACATATAGCGGTAGTGCTACTCCTTTATTAAAAATTAGTGACTTAACCACTGTTGCAGTTAAGCCATTATTATTTATTTACGGAATCCTTCTATTTGCATCATTATTATGCAGAAGAATACAAATCCTACTACGATATAGCCTATCACTGTTCAGTAGGCGTCTCGATAGGGTCAGCTGGATCATCCCAGCATAGCGGTACAAAGGCATACTTGGAGTATCTTGGTAGTATCTTTTCAAGATATGGATAGATGTACTGAGTATCGTTAGCAGGTCTTATGACTGATCTGTTGTAACCCATTTGGTAGTGCCAGTCACAGGTTATGCTGCCTTTACGATCCATCCAGATATGTGACATGTTTATAGGGAAGTTACGGATTACATCGAGTGGACGTTCACGTACCCATATGAGTTGCACTTTACGATAACGTAGGCTACCTTGATGGATTGGGTATTCCCAGATAGCGTTGATGCCTTGCTCACCACAACCGTAGGAGTAGGTAGTACCGTACGCTTCACCTAATAGCTGGTATTTAGATAGGTACTGCATGGTTTGTGCTAACGCATCGACTTGCTCTGGTACATAGAAGAAGATGTCAACGTCTCTACAGCCCCATCCATGATGCCAGTCTCTAGGCGCACCTCCAGCGATATACGCTTCAGTACCTACAGGCATTGCCTGAAGGAATTTGTTTAGTTGACGTTTAGCAGCGGCATGTTGTGCTGTAGGTAGCATCCCAGTGCTTTTATCAGTTGCTAGTTTGATTTCATATGTATTCATTATATGTTCCTTTCCTATGATGAACATATGAGAGGTAGCCATGATTGACTACCCCTTAAGTTGATTAGAAGTCAGCAGATGGATTTACTGATGTTGTTGGTGTTAGTGTATCGAAGTCAACTGATGTTTCTGGTGTGTATTCGATATGATTAACAATTTGTACAGCCATCAGTACAGTCTTAGTGCCGTTGTATGCACGTGGTGATGCATAGGTGTAGACAATAAGATTAGCTGTAGATCCGTTACCGATAGGCGCGGTGAATGGTTCTTTAGCCATATCAACTACGCGAATAAAGTTCTCTTTACCGTCTTTATTGGTGGCAGATCGAGCGATATTCATTGCGAAGTTACCGTTAGGTAGCTCACGGATCTTACCGTAGCCTTTAAGTTCATCGATACGGTCTTTACCGAATTCGAGTTGGATGTCGAATTGTTTTGCACCGAATGGATTTTCTTCAGCCTTGTACACTTTAGCATAGTTGACTGATACGTTACGGATAATTGTTTGCATGCTAAACTCCTTTACATGCTGGTTAGAGACATGAGTGTCTCGAAAGATAGTCCCGAATTGGAACTATCTTAGGTGCTACTCATTATATTCTTTTTCTTGGTGGTAATATGTATCGCGTATGGCTGATTTAGATATTGCAGATGCAGTATCCATTACTTTATATAAGAATTCGTTATCGCTAAACATTAGATTTAACGCGTATTCTTTGACATAGTCTTCATGTAGATTGGATTTTAGTTTATTTAATTCTTCTTTTAGTTGTTTGTTTTCTTCGAATAGTTTGTTGATGTACTTCTGCATTTCGTTATAGCTCATTTCTTGAATCTCCTTAACCAGCATTTAGCACATAGCCAGTATGTAGCAAAGTTAGTTACATCTGACGGTGAATTACAATTGTCACATTTAGGTCTCATTTTCTTATACCAAAGCGTATACAGCTATTAGAAATGTGATTTCTATTATAAGGTTTATCATATCCATTGTTACCTCCTAAGTTTACGATTAAGTCTATCAATAACAGGTGCGAGACCCATTACGATGATTGCGGTTAGTGATACGAGTAGACATCCGAGTACTATTCCGATTATTAATGCTTCCATTTTGGTCTCTTTCTGTTCATATTATCACACACAAAGACACACCACTACAGGGAATACTCCACGTAAACCCAAAAGTATTCCCAAAGTGGTACTATTTATGCCCCTGTAGTGCGCATTGACTGTATTCTGTCTTGACTAGACAGCCATTCAGAGAGTAAATCAGCGGCTAACGGAGAGTCTGCTGATCTGCTCTGTAAGTATGAAGCGTAAGCTTCGGTGTAAATAGACTCTACTTCATCTACACCTAAATGATTATTAAGAGCATCCTCACAATTTATTATAAGTTCACGCTCTTGTAGTTCAACAGAAATGTCTTGCATAAGTGCCTCCAATGCAGCTGAAGATGCATCCTTAATGTTAAGATCACGAATGTTCATTAGTTTGCCTCCTTATGGCGAGTTAAACGACTTTGGACTGCTGTCCTAGACATACCAAGTATCTGAGCAACTCTAGTTTGAGTTAACCCCATAGATACCATTTCGAGTATTCTTTCAGTAGGTATGAAAGGCTTGATTACTCCGTGGTGATTCCTCTTACGAACAATCTCTGGCTTAGGCATTACAGGTACTCTAGTGTAGCTCTCAAGTCTTTCTTTATTAGCAGCTACACGTTGTTTGTTAGCTTCTTTGTCTGCCCAGTCTTTTAGAGCAGTTGTTGCTTGTCCTATCCACATGATATGTTCCTTTCGTGGTTGGTTGAGACAAAAAAAAAAAGAAAGAGCGCCCCCCACCGAAAACAGCAGGGAGCGCACAGGCCTTAGAACGGGAATTCTTCACCGCCAGCCGCAGCTACGACCGGGGCGACACCAAACGGCTCAGACGACAGGGCGCAGAAGTGCTGACCCGACCGACCCGCAACCGCAAGGAAGACAGGAGAGCCAGAAGCAACAGCTTCGCGCACAGCCGAAAGGAAAGACCGCGCAGCAGGAGACCCTTCGCCGCCAGGAAACCCACGCGACAGAGCTATGAAGGTTTCAGAGTGGCCTTCAACCGCGCAAGAAGCAGTTACCGACAGACCCTTCAGGCCGTTGTTCGAGGTGTACGGAGCAAGATCCGAGAGGATCACAGCCACGCCACCCGCTTGAGGCACGAAGGACGAAGACGGCACAGACTTCCCAAAGCCCAGAGAATAGGACTCAGGCACGAAGCCAGCAACGGTTGAAACGACGGCGATTTGTGTGTTTGAGTTAGACATGTTAAGCTCCTTTCAAGAGCGTTAAGGGAAGACGCAGACGACCTCGCACCATTGCAAGGCCTGGCGGCAACCCACGAGGCGGCTCGGCAAGGGAGGAGAACCGAGACGCCACGAGGACAGCCGAAGAGCAACCCCCGCCACCCGAAGGCAGCAGGGGCAAGGCAGGGAAGCAGGGCGGGAGCTAACCCGCAAGCGCACGCGAAGAAGCCGGAGCCACGGCGCAGAACCACCGCGAGGAAGACCAGCCCGAACGAACGCCAAGGGACACCGGCGCACCAGAAGCACGAGCGGCGCGGAGAGAGGCAACCAACGCCGACACAGCTGCCGGAGACGACCGACCAACGCGACACGCCAGCGGAGCCGCAGAACCGGAGACCCAGACAAGGACAGAGCGAGAGGACGCACACCAGCCGAGGCGAGACACCACGGAAGGCCGAGACCACACGACACAAGAAAGAGGAGAAAGAGAACGGCAGACAACAGAAGAAGAAGACACGACAACACCCCCAAGAAAGGAAAGGAAGAAGGAAGGCCGCCGGAACAACCGACGACCCAGGAAAAGGCACGAAGCCCCAACCGCCGAGGACAGCGGGGGGGCCACGGGAACCAGCAAGGGGTACCCGCAGCGCTTCACATCTTTTTCTCTCATAAAGAAAAACCATTAGTACCACTTTGGACCTAAACACACCCTTATAGGAAAATTTAGAGGACAACTAAATGAACAATAAACGTAAACTAGAACTTCTCAAAGAGGCAAAACGTAGAGAAAAACTAGGGGCATACGAAAAAGATTTCGCTCTATTTTCAAAAGAACAAATTAGGATTATTACAAAGAATGCTTCACAGGGCTTTGTTCCATTTGAGTTTAATCACGCACAAGCTGTTGTTAATAAGCAAATTGAAGAACAACTACAACAAACAGGTAAAGTTAGAGCAATTATACTTAAAGCGCGACAACAGGGAATTAGCACCTATTGCGCCGCTAGAGTTTTTTGGAAGACATTCTTCACCCCTTATACTAGATCAGTAGTTATGGCGCATGATAGTGCTACCAGTGATGCTCTTTTCAATATGTCGCGTAATATTATTGATAACATGGAGGAACCTCCAAATCTACAAAAGAGTAATGCCAAAGAAATTTTATTTGAACATAACAAAAGTGGTTACAGACTCTACACAGCGGGTGCTAAAGAAGCAGGACGAGGAACTACCCCTACGATTGCCCACCTCTCAGAAGTTGGGTTCTGGCAATTCGACGAACAAATCCTAGCAGGACTCTTCCAGGGAATTTCTCAAGAAAACGGTACTGAGGTACTACTAGAAAGCACTGCTAATGGAGCCAGTGGGGAGTTTTATCGTTTATACCAAGGGGCTATGAAAGGCGAGAATGAGTATATACCTATTTTCTTACCTTGGTTTATCACTTCTGAGTATCGTAGGACTGCTCCTGAAGATATGGACTTAACCACTGAAGAATGGGAACTACTGGAGAAGTACGACTTAGATAACGATCAGTTATACTGGAGAAGACTAAAAATAGCAGAGTCAGGGGAGCGAAAGTTCCGTCAAGAGTACCCTGCGAGTCCCGAAGAAGCCTTTCTTGTCTCCGGTAACAGTGTTTTTGATCAAGAAGTCATTAATAGCATGCAAGTTATCGCTCCAGACTACGTTAGGGAGTATGACGATAAAAGTAGTTACTTCGAAGATGCTAAAGAAGGACATTTAGAGATATGGGTACCACCTTCGTTTGAAGGAAGGTTTATTATTGGTGCTGATGTAGCACTTGGCGTAGGTCAAGACTACAGTACAGCAGTTATTCTTGATAAGGAGAGACGGGTTTGTGCGCTATTTAGAGATAACTTCACGGATCCTAGTAACTTTGGTGATATTTTATTCTATCTGGGTAGATATTTCAATAATGCACTCCTAGCAGTAGAGAGTAATAGTCTAGGAATAGCTACGCTTAACAGGCTTAAACAGATGAACTATGTAAATCTGTATTATCAGACTAAAGCTGCTAATCTTCTCAACGAAGAGGGTGGAAAACCCGGTTTCAGGACAACGGTTTCTACAAAACCTATGGTAATAGGAAACCTTAAACGAGCAATTGAGGAAGAAGACCTATGGATTCCCTCAGATGTTATGCTAGGGGAGTTAAGAACTTATGTCTCAGCAGAAAACGGGAGTACTAATGCCCTCCCAGGAAACTATGATGATACTGTTATGGCTCTTGCAATTGCATTCGAAGCCTATAGAACACACCAGCATAGGTTAACTGACGATAATATATCTTGGAAAGATAAAGTAGGCCACTTAGTGGAGGAGAATACACAATGGCTATAAGAGGTGATGATAATCATCCAGGACTAAAAAATCTAGTGTCTATTAAAGACAGCGAAATGGCTGATGAATGGCGCAGAAGGGGTCTTGAGGTACGCCGTAAAAACAAAGAGAAAAGAGAACTAGCTAAGCAGACTATTGTCGCTATGAAAGAGCTAGGAGATGAGGCACCTGACGCTATCCATGCCCTTAACTATGTATTAGTACAGGCAATGGAAGAAGGTGACACTGATCAAATTATAAAGGTAGCAAGTATCCTTGCGGAATACCAAGCACCAAAGCTTAGTAGGCAAGATGTGACACAAACGAACTTAGATGCCTCTGACCTCACGGACGAAGAGTTACAAGCGGAGCTAGATAAGCTCACTTTACAATGAAAAACTACCGTTGTCCTCACCTAGTCAGGGCTGCTAGGGGTAGGAAAAGCCCATCTTTTGATTTTAAAAGATATAAAAAAAGTAGACATCGGAAATACAAATGCCCAATAGTGGAGGATTATTATGAGAAGACCTGGACCGCTAGCAAAGAAAAAGAAAAGTACAGTTAACGCAGCGGGTAACTACACTAATCCAGCATTACGTAAAAGTATTTATCAACGTATTCTTGCAGGATCTAAAGGTGGCAAACCTGGACAAAACAGCGCCCATAAAATGCAAATGGTAGCTAAGGAATACAAGGCTAAGGGTGGGGGCTATACGTCATGAGTCCACCAAAAAAGAAAAGGAAAGGACCACTCTCCAAAGAAGCTATTTCTATGATTAAATGGTCTGATCAAGATTGGGGTACTAAAAGTGGTAAAAACTCTATTGTAGGTAAAGAGGCTACAGGCGAACGATATTTACCTAAAGCTAAGCTAGATAGTCTATCAGCTAAAGAATATGCAGCAACGACTAAGAAAAAGCGTAAGGGCATAAAGAAAGGTCAACAGTATGTAAAAAATACTAAGAAAGCAACAGTGAGAACAACATGAGCGTAGAAACATTTCTAAAGTGGAAGATACTTCCTAGGTTTATGATGTTAGCAAGTACATTAATGTCTTGGCGTTGTGCTGAATGGTTTATGGATTTGCCAGACCCAACAGGCGCACAATCAGCTTTCGTATCGGTTGTTATGGGCGTTATGACAGGTGTATTCGGGATTTGGATGGGTCACGAGCATAAAGGGGACAAATAATGATATGGGCTTTAATGCTAACTGCTTGCACAACTACAATGTGTGCAGAACAAGCAATACAATGGTTTGAAGTAGAAAAAGAATGTATAGAATTTAAAACATTACACGAAGAGCTTCCGCAAGACGGTCATTGGCAACGCGTTCAATATGACTGTCGAATAATTAATGGAGAAGAAGCATGAAAAGTCCGTGTGTAAAAATTTGCAAGTTAGATGCTATGGGTAAGTATTGTATCGGTTGTGGAAGAACACTACAACAAATAGCTGAACGAGGAAACAATGCCAAAAATAAGTGACAATACTGAAGTCGCTTTACCTTTAAGAAATATTATAAGTATGGTTGCAGCAGCAAGCGTAGCAACTTGGGCTTACTTCGGTATTATAGAAAGACTGAATAAAATAGAAACAAGTATAACTATGATGAAGGCTGACTTAGGACAAAATACTGAGTTTAGAATTAAATGGCCTCGTGGTGAAATGGGTTCGCTTCCTGCAGACAGTGAACAATTTATGCTTATAGAACATATTGCAGGTGAGCTAGAAGCCCTAGCAAATGAGATAGAAGAAGGCAGAGCGCCATATGATCAACAACAAAAATTAACTTTAGAGTTCTATGAAAAAAGAATTTCTACATTAGAAGCACATATAGAAAAGTTGCGTAACGGAGATCACTGATGGTAGAAACCCTTTTTGTTTTATTTTTAACGCTTGGTGGTGAACCTAAAGAGTGGACACCACATTTTAAATTAAAGGAATGTCTTTCTGTAAAACGTAAGATTAATAGAAACGTAGGAACAGGACATTTATATAGTTGTAAAAAAGAAAAAGTAACTTTGAAACAAGAAGGCGATAAGTATATTATTATAGACTTCGTGGAGGAATAAATGGCAAGAATCGAGGTTGGAGGAGAAACCTTTAGCGGTTTAAATAAACCAAAAGCAACACCTAATCATAAAACTAAATCTCATGCTGTTGCAGTAAATGGTCCTAATGGTAAACCAAAGCTTATTCGATTTGGTGCTAAAGGTGCTAAAGGTAGTCCTGACGGTACACCTAGAAATAAAGCTTGGAAAGCCCGACATCAGAAAAATATTGATAAAGGTCCAATGAGTGCAGCTTATTGGGCTAATAAGGTTAAGTGGTAAAAACCCAGGAGCGGTAAATGACACAAGTAGGAAGATATAATCAGGTTCAGCCTGTATCTTCGGTTAAGAAACCAGTAGAACGAAAGGTTCCACTCTCTCAACCAGGATCTAAAGGCTATAGCCAAAAAACTATGGAAGGCAGTAAGCCTGTTTATAGTGGTACAGGCGGTAAATTATAATGGGATATCGTTATAAAGAAGCCGTATCGGACGAAGAACTAATTAATGTTATTGAAGCAGGTGTTCAAAGTTCTTCAGGTGACTGGTTAAACAGTTCTGATTTAACAAGGGAGAGGCTTAAGTCTACTTATGAGTATGCCGGAGTTGCAGCAGCACATCTTGCTCCTCAAGGCGTAAGTACTATTGTAGATACAAGTACCACTGAAGTAGTGGAAGCTTATACAGCTGTACTCTCCGACCTATTTTTGTCTAATAATAAAATCGCTAGGTTTATTCCCTACGATGACACTCCAGGAGCTTTTAAGGCTTCTAAAGATGCAGCTAATCTAGTCAATTACTATATCTTTAAAAAGAATAAAGGATGGGAAATCCTACAAACATGGATGAAGGCTTCTCTATTGTGGAAGAACAGCGTTATTCGCTGGGACTATCGAAGACTTTGATTATGTTATGGAAGAATATGAGGAGATCGATGAGGCTAAACTCGATGAAATCCTTGCGGATGAAAATTTAGAAATCGTCGGCGAGCTAACGCTCAATCCTACATCAGAAACTATTTCATATATAGATGTACGATTACGTAAGAAAATTGATAAAAGCCGCATTAAGCTAGAAGTTATCCCACCTGAGTCTTTTAGAATCTCTAACGAAGCTAAAGATATTGAAGATGCTAACTTTGTTGGTCTACAATCAGAGATGACACGTTCAGACCTTCGTAAGTTTTACCCTGAATGGGCAGAAGGGCTAACAGAACAAGAGTGGCAATCTTTAGGAACTGACGAAGATTGGTTAGGTAGTGGCAATTATAGTGAAGATGTTGCTGCTAGAAAAGAAATTACTGGTCAAAGATATTGGCAGGGATATGAAGGTAAAAATACTTATCCAGTAGAAGCTAGCCGCGAGGTTACATTAACTGAGTCTTGGATTCGGGTAGATAGAGATGGAGACGGTATTGCAGAGCTAAAACACTTTATTACAGTAGGTAATCATATTCTCTATGAAGAGGATGCTGAGAGTGTTCCGCTATCTAGCATTGTACCGATTGATATTCCACATGAATTCTTTGGTTTATCTATGGCTGACTTTACTAGAAGCAGCACACTAGCAAGTACAGCTATTCTTCGTGGATTTGTTGAAAATACTTATCTCACTAACTATAGCCCAAAGCTAGCAGATCCAAACGTAGTAGACTTTAGTGCGCTACAAAACATGAAGCCTAAACAGATTATCCCGACTAACGGTAATCCACAAGGCGCAGTAGCCGCACTATCACCAGAAACTATTTCAACAGGTACCGTACCACTGCTTGAACATTTACAGATGATTAAAGAACAAGCAACAGGTATGTCAAAGGCTGCA
>Ga0070754_10000871_pt1 | contig 25881 bp, 21 predicted proteins | sample VirMetDEL_Sep_01_FD_75181 | JGI IMG/M metagenome (GOLD analysis project Ga0070754, IMG submission 75181) | Aqueous microbial communities from the Delaware River and Bay under freshwater to marine salinity gradient to study organic matter... | ecosystem: Environmental > Aquatic > Marine >...
GGGTCTTCTTCTGCGCCCACACCTCTAAAGTATACTGGTGACATATTCTCAACTGCAGACGAGGCAAAATAAAGGCTAGCGTCGGTAATGTCTCTCTCCCCACTCTGAACCTCAGCAACCATGACACCCAAGTCGTTGAAGGCACCAAAGCCATACGACTTAGGTATAAGTACCCTCTCTCCCGTAGGGCTTCCAGGAATCATGATGATGTGGTTTCTCTTCTTTACGTTATCTGGTATCTTATCGTAGAAAGTCACACCATCTGTATCTACTTCCGTCGTAGCCTGATTGAACTGAGTCAACATGTAGCTAAACCCAACGCCCCCAATCAAAAGCTTTTGCGCATTCGTCAATCGTTGAATAGGGTTTCTTGTCTCTCCTTCAGGGGTTGTCTTTGGTCTGAGACCAATGGTAGTTTGCGCTGTCATGTCAGCACCCTGAAGCCCTGCGTTTAAGAAGAACTTCATCGCACTGATCTTCGGAGTAGTATTACCAGACCTGTTAAAATCAATACTCACATCCTTCGCTACAGCAGCAGCATAATCTGGCTTGACACCTTGATTGCGAAGCCCCTTGTAAACCTGGAATCTAAACACATTCTCAAACGTGTTATTGAAGGACTCTATAAGACCTAAACTATTGTCATAGAGCCACTTAGTTGCCTTTTGACCTTTTACCGCAACGTCAACTTCTGCAGTAAGCTCTTTTGACAAGTCCTCTAAAGGAGTTCTATATGCCCAACCAGTCTTACCCCCGTGAGCCTTATACTCTTGGTACAGTACGTTCTCTTGACCACGAAAATCTGGGCCTGTTCCAAACTCGTCTGCGGCGATAGCCTTAAACGCCCTCGCGTATTCACCACGTCCGACAAGATGAGAGTCCGAAACAAGCTGTTTGATGTTTAGCGGATTGCCATCAGCGTTGTACAGCGCGTATCCAAACTCTTTTTCAGCAGCACTTAGCGCATTAGTAATCGATGCTTGATAATCACGGACCGTATTGCCAGCAAAAAATGTAGTAGAGTACTGAGTGTACATCTTTGGAACCAAGCTAAACAGACGTTGAGCAGGCTGTACAACTTTTACATAGAACTGGTTGTCACTTGGGCCTGTTGTTTTGAATGGCTTGGCGTATGATTCGTTTGCAAATGTGATGTACTTCTTTTGACCGTTGAGATAAACCATTACGGTATTGCTAGCCAAAGAGTTTCCGTCATCAGAAACAGTGTAGTGCTCAGGGCTGGGATTAGAACGGAGAAGTTCGTAGAGGCCTTGGAGGGCTACGTTCTTTTGACCCGCGACGTGTATCTGTGTGTTTTGATCTATGGTCTTGGCTAAGATGCTACCCGTCTCATCACTACGTCCAGACGCTTTGCGAAGCTGGTCTGGGACACCCCCTTGACTCGACCTAGACGGGAAGATTTGCTCTACAACTGAGTTGTCAATAAGGGCGATGTTGCCATCGCTAGACTTCATTCCGTCACCCGTAAGGGTAACGTAGTTCTCGGCAGTGGCCTGCATCTTATCGTACATAGTCTGATCGATGAAGCCGTACTCAAGCGCTGCGTCTCTAGTGTTCTGCTGAATCGCCCTGTGCTCTTCTCTTACGCTCTCAAATGCTTGCTTCAGATCGTCTGGAAGTGACGCCAAGAACGCCTCTGCATCAGAGTCAGCCATACCACTACCCTTCCTTGCTGCAATCTTCTCCTCCAGGAATTGCGCTCTCTGTCGTTTGCCAGCAGGCAACTTGGTCATATCCCCATTTACCTCTGACTTCAGGGCATTGAGCTCTTGTACGTTCTCGTTGAGGACCTGTTGGTTTCTCTCTGGAGCAAACTTGGCGATGGACCACCTGTCATACAGGCCAATGATATTCTTATCGTGAACTTCAGGTAGCGCGTCATAAAGAGACGGATCTGTACTTTTCTGAAGCTGTCTAAGCTGGTCGATCAAGCCGCCGTCCTGGCTTCTAAGATTAATCATCTCTTCAACCTGATGCGCAGCTTTCGATACGGCAAGCTTCTGCAATACTTCAAAGTCTTGGTTGAGACCAACCCTAGCACCTTGGTTTTCGACGTCCAAGAACTCTGTGATAGAACGCTGCAACATATTTACATCCGCGTACTTGTCCAAGAACTCTACGTACCACCACTTAGAAAGGCCTGGCTCAAATCCAAGGGGAAGTGGGTCACCACCTGGTCCCGTGACAGTAGGTTCGTACAGGTCTGGGCTAGGCATAGTGGGGTCCTTGGCTGCAGCGTCTGCATCCACTTCATAGAGACTTTCTATATTCTGTCTTCTCTCTTTTATGCCGTCTAGATCCTGACGGATGGCTTTAGCCGCATCGCCATTAGGATCTTCAAGCGTGTTTACCTGACGAAGCTTGCTGTTGTAATCTCTGTGAAGATTAAGAACGGTCTCGTAATCCTCTGGGTTCATGCGCAAGTAGAACTGTTCGTCAGCAGCTATGCTACTGAGCTTTTGTTCTTCAAGCGCTACAAGCTGACGTTCTGCGTATATCTGTTCGTTCCTATCGGTGCTGTTTCGGAGCATTTCGAGGAACCGAGTGCGCTGTTGGTTGATCTTGATGTTGCCACCATTTCTACCCACAGCATCTCTTGCCAAAGCGTTAGCGATCTGAGCTTTAGTTTGTACATAGCTAACAGTAGAGCCAGCTCCAGTCACGCCCACTGTGATTGGCGTAACCCCCAACGCCACATCAAGCCCTAACTCAAATACATCCTGTACGTCGTACTCCTGACCAGACTGCTCAAGTATACTTACATACTGAGCCATCGCAGCAGTAGAAGCTGTAACGCTGTTTACGGGGACAGAGTAGCCAAGGTTGCTCAGGTGTGCGTTCCACCAAGAATTCATGTTGTTGCCAACATTAGCAGACCCTCCAGCGCCTTTGAGCGCTCGCAAAAAGAACAATGTGGATGCGCCAGCAGAGACAAAGTCAGTCCCGAATACTGTGCTTAAATGACCCCAACGTGCTGTGTTGTCAAAGCTTTCGGTGTATTGGCCCATAAGCTCTGGGTCACCACCAGTAGCCATCATCATCTCTTCGTAGCCTATAGTAGTACCGTCCTTCGTGTACCGCTTGAACATAGGATGGTTTTTAGTCCTTGCGGATTCTACCGCTGTGCTCAATGTGGCGCCCTCTAGACCGATCAGACCTGTAGTTACCCACCAAGGGGCAGCAGCACCACCCGTAGCTACCGTAGTTACAGCAGCAGACGGAATGAGAACAGCCATAGTTGGAGTAGATTCAGAGATAAAGCCACTGAGCTGCATCAATCCGTTAGCGAACTGACCATCAGTAAAGCTTCCGCTCATGCTCTCTGTAAACTGCAAGGTATTAGACCGAACTTCTTCAGCCTTTTCTCTCATAGCGGTTATGTCTTTTGCCTCACCGCCAAACAAGTTGTAAATAGCATTCACAAGATCAATACTCGCAGCATCAAATCTGTCTACGAGATATCCTGAAAAGTTTGGTGCCGCACGAAGCCCACCGCCAAAGCCCTCAAACTTCAAAAACGGGGTGTTACCCACCTGCCCCTCTCCTGTGAGGTCTAACATAGACCCATAGTTCTCAAGCATATACTGCTCCGTATACTTAAGAGCTACATCACTTCCCTTCACATCCTTGGGCATAGCATCAAGCATGGATGTGACTACGTTATCCTGTATCTGCTTGGTGAGGTGCTTGTTTATGGCCTTCACTTTATTCTGATACACCTGTTCTTCAGGCAGGTCCACCACATAGGAGTCCCCGATAATAGGTATACTGGCGCCAGCAGTAGGATCAACAACATTGCTTTTCTTGTACTCTAAGCCATTGCTGCTCAAGTACTGATCGTTGTTTGCGAGTTGCTCAGACAGCTTCTGTACGTTCCCATCTACAGCGTTCCACCACCAATTTCCTTGACTTGCAAAGTCAGAGAATATCCCCTCTATCTCTGGAGTTACAAACTCTGGCGCGATGGCCTGCGCGACTCTCGTAAACCCAGCCTTCTGAAATGCATCGTAATGCACGGGGTCGATTTCAAGCCTTGCCCTGTTAGCGGGGGTATCCTCCCAAGGCTTTACCTCCCCTGTCAGGGGGTTAAAACTAGGATCTCTTTGTGGAACTACAGGTGAATCCGAAGAACCAGCTTCTTGTCCTGCTTGAGGAGCTGTAGCTTGCGCTGAGTCCGTACCTTCCTCTCCCGAAGTTGAGGCTGAGGTCGAAGTATCGTCTTTTTTTTTTAAGTATTCAGCATACCCAGACACCCCCTTCATCTGAAGGCTACGCCCAATAAACTGGTCATTTCTACCCTGTGAGCGCTGATCATCTATAAATTATAGGATTTCTTCTTCTTCCATAATTATCTGTTGATCTTGTCAAACATAGCGTTTAAGGTATACCCCAGTGATGGGTTGATAGCGTCAGGATAGCTCATGCCGCTCTTACCGTACAAGGCGTCGAGTTTGCTTCCCAAAGAGTTTAATCTACTAATATCGTTCACAGGGTCAAAATAGAATACAAGCTCAGGCGTGTCTGTCATATATGTTCTCCCCGCCAGGGCGCTTCCATCTTGTACTCTACCAAGATCTCTAAGTGATTGACTGCCATCGCTAGAAGTGGCTACATCAAACAACGGCGTGTCAATATCAAATCTAATTTGACCCTCTAGCGGTACGATTGGCAGCCCAAGACTACCTACCCCAAATCCAGTTACCCCGCTCTTATTAAGAGCAACACCTATCTTGAGATTGCCTTGGTCATCTTCTGTAAAGAATATGGTATCGATATTACCCTCTACGCCGTCCTGCGGTGAGAACTGATACTGAGTGCTTCCGCTGGAATTCACGTTGAACCTACCAATAGTTTGTGGCAAATGGTGCCCATCAACCTCAAACTGCTCAAGGAATGAACGGGTTACACCAGCTTGTGATTGTAACGCTTGACCCGCCAAGGAGAATGAAGGCGCAGTCGATATAATAATATCACTAACAGACTGACCAGGCTGAATCTGTTGGCCCAAAACTGCGCTTGATTCTGCAAGAAGTTTAGCGTATCCAATATTGAACGCATCTGCAGCGTTAAAACCTGAAGGATCTGTCCCTTGTAAAAGCTGACCATTGTTGATCATCTCCTGTATCGACTCAATTGAGAAGATGTCGTTAGGATTCAAGTTGGTCATGCCAGCCAGCATATCTGCAAATTGATCGCTTTGACGTTCCTCTCTAGCGTCCTCTCTAATCAGCCTGTCATATTTACTTCCGTTAACAACCTCTTTGACGTAATCTACATTGCTCTTGATTCGATCAAACCTCTCGCCTAGGCTTGCAATCTGCTCGTCTGTAGCTGTTGTTTTCCCTTGATCGTCAGTATCAAACGCTAACAAAGGATTGTTGAAAACAAAAGCTCTGGCTTCCGCATCAGAGAATAGGTTTGGATTGTCTTTTCTGACCATGCCCAACATTGCGTATCTAATCTCCTGACCCTTGGAGGTACTGTCGTTTACAAGGCCTGGAACCAAAAGATCTGCGGTTCCTCTGTCCCACCCAAGTCCGACTCTATCGTCTTTAACAAGCGGCTGCAAGTGTTCTTGACCGAGGTTAAACAAAGTCTTGGCTTCTCTGTCTACGGCAAAACGCTCTACATTAAAGAGGCCTTGGTGATTGGCACCGTATATGGAGAGCCCATCTAAATATGAACCAGACTGGGCGAAACCAGAAGTACTTTTACTATCCGCAACACCATTGGGTTGCTTGAGCTTTAGTCGTGGCACCTGTCCACTGTAGTCGATTTCAGCGTAATTCTGATATCCCCCATTATAGTAACTACCATCCTCAATTTCCTGCCTAGAGGCCCCAAGGAATCCAATGTCAGCGTAATCCTGCATCGCAGCCAGTTGGCTGTTTGCCTTTACAGGATCTCCTAGCTGGTAGTTTTTATCTACTGGGGCTTTTTCCAAGAATTTAGTTCGCTTTGTTGGGTCAGAAATCAAACCCTCAATGAGCTGTATTTCGTCTTCAGCAGCATACTTGCCATCGAAGTGATTATAGCCGTACAGATGATCATAAAACGACTCAGCTTCAAACAAAAGAGCCTGGCCTTGAGCCACGCTTGTAATTGGAACGCCATCCTGCAGCGTCATGCTTTCAATCTGCTGATCTACGTTTGCTACATACTCGTTCCAGAAAGGCCTTAGCCCAGGAGCCAGTTCTGCCCCACTCTTTTGGTATACCCCGTCAAGAATTTTTTGGACCTTGTTTACCTGAGATCGACGTGCATTCTGTAGTTGTTGTTCGCGGCGGGCATCTACCGCAGCAGCGTTTGAAGCAGCCTCAATAAGCTGCTCAAATCCCTTCATTGGGATGCCTTGCCCAGTGTATACAGGACGAGTTGGTCCGTTAGACATTAATCTTGAAATTGTGGTAAGGTAAACACATTAAGAGCGGACATCAAGTCTCTTACCTGAGATTTCTGCGGATAATTTTCCAGAGACTTCAGAAGCATAGGGACATCGACGGCTTTGAATGCGTCGTGAATTGACCCAGATTGATCGCTATTTAGAACGGACATGCTGCCCCCCTCAGATTCCATCAAAACCTCCTTTGTATCCTTATCAACTATCTTATATCTCTGATCAGGATCATCATTGTTTATCGTGTGATTCTCTTGGCCTGTAGTCCTGGCTACGGTTTGACCCGACTCAGCATCTACAATGTCAAACTCTTTTTTATTGTGGTCTTCTGGCCCTGGAGTTTTAAATACATCACCAGGTCTCATGACCCCGCCCATGGCCTTGCCCAGCGTATCGTCCTTTGTTTCACCCCCAAGCTCTGTCAAAAGATTATCCGCCCCACCTCTACGGAGGCTATCTTCCAGAAGAATTTGCGCAGGATCTCTGTCAAGATCTCTTTTTCTCCTACGCTTTTTTTCTTCCTTGAATTTTTCTTTAGCAGTTGGCTTGTCTTTGTCTTCTTCCTTTTTTGGCATGGCGTCAAGCAAACTCTTGACAGTCTTCATATTGATACCGCCACCCGTGTATGCTCCCTGTTGGCCAATCTTAACTCCCTCTGCACCAGCGAGGTTGGGGAAAAGGCTTGCAAAGGCGTCGGGATTAGCGATCTGTAAAGAAGCCAAGTCCATTGGGGTTCCTAGGGCCTGGCCAATCGCATTGAACTGCGTTTGTTGTCCTGTATTAAAGGCTTCTGTTCCTTGACTCAAGTCCATCAATCCAAGCTGCTGGATTGTTTGCCTCTCTTGTTCTGCGGCGTCTATCAGAGGTTGATTTGCAGATGCAATTTGGCTTGCAGCTTGAAGGCCAAGGTTTGAGCTTGCGTCGGCAACGCTACCAGCAAAATTATCTGTAAGCCCAATGGCCGAACGATCGCCTGATGACAGCGCATCTAAAAAACCAGCTACAGAGGTGTCAAGTCTGTCTTCTGCCCTGCGTTGAGATTCCCCAATGATGCCCTTTTGTTCATCAACACCAGCCAATAGCTCTGCAGTGGGGCCTGCCGCATCAAGAACATCTTGCCTCCCTTGTTTTGCGAGAGCTCTACCTTCTCTTTTCTGCTTCCTTCCTATGAGTAGGTTGGCTAAAGCGCCAAGACCCTGTGTAACTAATAAAGCCGTTCCTAATGCCATTGTCTTGCAATATGATGTGAAACAAAAATACTAAATTATTTTTTACCCTTTGCTTTGCTTGCTGTACCTACAACTCCGCCGTGATCGTACTCGGTAAATTCGTACTCTACTTGTAAAGAAGACACCTCAAAATCACCCGCTGCGTCACCGTTGATAATTACAAAAGCATCTGCATAAGAACCGTGAGGATCTGCACCATTTATAAAGCCAGGCGTCATCGCAAACAAGATTTCTCTACCCTGATTGACAAGCCTGTCTTGCCCCGCTGGTGCTGACCACGTGTATTGAGGGGATATTAGCGAGTTATTAGAAGCACACCCTGGAGTCCTTTCGTATTTAACGTGATTGGCAAACTCATTGTCGCTGGCTACCATCATCAAGAAATTGCCTTGCCCATTATTTTTCTTGAAGGTGTTGTTTTCGTTGTAAAACGGATCCCCATAAGACAGGTACCTGCTAAAATTATCACCTACATCAAAATTTATTGAATCATCAAAATTTACTTGATAGTGAGCTAAAACGGGGGTGTATTGTGGCGATGTTGAAACCTTTCTATAGGGGGTGGATTCCATACCGCTGAACCCAGAATTCACCCTTCCGCTAAAAAACTTTACGTATTCAGCAAAAGAATCCCCCGTGCTTGCTGAAGGCAGAGGATTGTTTGACATAAAGGACTCAATCTCAAAAGCATAAAGATGTTCAAGTGCGCCAAGGTTGGGGGCCACATCAAGACCATTCTCATCTACGTGCAGGCCCGCTATCTCTACCTCAGTAATCTCGTCATCTCCAGTTAGATGGTACCACACATTCACTCCTTCATCTTCGTTAAACTGATACCACTTGTACACGTCTTTTATCCTGCCTATTGCCTTGATATTAGTACCAGACATTTCAAGCTCTTTGCCGATCTCGCCATATACAGAATTACCCTTGCGCTTAAGTGGAGACAAGACATGAAAGCCTTCCCCGCCAGAAGATGGGTTGGAGTTGTTGTTCACTATGAATGAACTAGCACCTATCTCTAAATCTGTATTGGTAGAGGCGTCGTTCAACCCTGATATAGAGAAGGATTTAAATATTTTGTTTGACGAAGAAGTATTCGAAGCTACTGCCCGAGCAGACTTTGCAGTAAACCCATTGAAACTTACAGCCAGAGCGCTAGGCAGCGATTGATCATCGTCATCGTAGAACCTATTGAATCCTGATGAGCTATCATTATGCCTATATATAAGGCTTGTTTTGACATCATTGGGAACTTTATCGAATGGCGAAGTAAAGAACAGTTTATTAAGATGCATCATACAAGAGGACGTGTACGAATATCTTGTCTTCCAGTAGTTTGACGTGTTATGAAATGCTATAGTCTGTTTCATCCTGAAATGTCTCCTTTTCTAGTGAACCCAAGTTCACTTGCGCTTAATCCTAAATAAATGGTTTTAGGGTCATCTTCTTCTTCTGATTCAGCAGTTCTTTTTCGATCATCCTCTGGCTCTGAGTCATCTGGCTTTCCGCCACCCCCGCCAGTAGAAGTTGTCCCATCGTCATCCGATGGCTCTTCTGGTCCTGGAGGATCACCAGGATCAATACCACCATCATCATCTATAGGGTCAATTATTTCTACATCATCGAACACCCCTGTAAGCGGATCATAGTTTATCTCTTGATCACTGAAGTCTTGCATATTGTATATAGAGATGATATACTCGTCTCTTAAGGGGTCGTATCCTGAAACAACTCTGACCTTACCTCCATTCGCCTTCTCCTCCGCCAAGGCTTGAGTAAAGATATTATTGAAGTAAGCTCTCATGTTAGCCTTCGATATGACCTGTATTCCCTTTGATCTGGTCAGCTTGTATACTTCTCTTTTGTTTTTGTGCGCAAAGTATATAGCCTCTCCAGCCCTAACAACGCCTTCGGGGTTGTTGTCGGCTCCGTAGTTTCCAGCGTAAAACTTTTGCGTCCCTAACACCTCCTGAGAAGCGACTAAGGATTGATCACCTCCTGCCGTAGATATGATGTTTCTGTTTACGGGGACAGAGCTTACTTTGTCTTCCTGAACAACAACAGCGTTGTCATAATCATTGACAATGTAATTTATGGCGCCATATTCATTTGGAAGGTCCTTGAAGTTTAGCTTCCCAGCGTTGAAAGTCGTGAAGTTATTTGACTTAGAGGTGTAGTTATTTCTTTCCGAATATGTCAACGACGATCGCTTGTACAAAGATTGAGACGATGGAATAATAACCTTTGGTTTGCCCCAGTCAAGTCCATTTGCCCCAGGTATGAGATCAGTAAATGTAGAAGCCTCTAATACCTTGTTCTTAAATCTTGGCAGACTAATATCCTCTGTCTCATTTTCTCTTAACAACGGAGTAAAATTAAAGTCTTCAGAGTTGTACTCTGGTGTATTTACAGGCACTTTCCTCCACCAAACGTCACCATCTCTTAATAGAATGGTCGTTTGACTGTGAACGGCATTTCCGTTCCCATCAAGGCCAATATCATATTTCTCACCGATCTCATAGTAGAACCTTTGATCAAAGTCTTGGGCTCTCTTTGGTGAGAATATCTCAACTACCGTTTGGTTGTTCCAATAATTTCTGTCAGTAGCGCCAAAATATGAATCGTCTTCGTCATCTGGATATGATGATAGGACATCAGCATATGAGAATCCATTCGCCTCCCTATTATCTTTTAAAACAAGAAATTGGCCAGCTTCAGCAGGACTTACTGTTGAACCAGTTGGTGCGTTTTCTCCATTAAACAAGAAGTTTTCTGTAGCGTTTTTGCTTAATGTGACAACATCTACAACATCAAAAACGTAGTTCCGAGGGTATACGATATCCTCACCGTTTATATCCGTGTAGTAAAGGACTCTAAGCTTGTCTCCCTGTTGATGAACGTAAAGGTCTTTACTCCCATCCTTACTCACCGCTCCGAAAGCATGAGCATATGATATGTTGTTTATGCCTTGCAGATAGCCTAGGGACACGTATATCAAAGATTCATCATTGTCAACAGGATCTATCTCTGTTGTTTTCTCCAAGAAGGCTGGGCCTGTTGTGTATTGCACGAAGTCCTGCACAGTACTGTTGGGGCTGTACACTATCTGATAGTGAGTTGCCCAACTAGGCGGATCGTTGTCGATTGATATAAGTACATCGACTCGACCTTTGTCATCTAGTCCTCTTTCTTGATTGCTGTAGCCAGCCACATATACATTGTCTAGGTAGTTTACATTTCCTGACCTGCCTCTTTGATCATAGTAGACTATCCCGAAATCGTGATTAGCGTTGGTTTTAAATGACCTAGGGTAGTATGCACCTTCAATATTTACAGCAAATGTTGTCACACTGCTGACTTCCACCCATGTATTTAGAGTAGATGGTATGTCGAAGTCATATGATAGGTTTGATTCAGGCGCTGGAGAATAGTCTAATCCAATCGAATCACGAGGGGTACTAACGACTGGGTTTCTAAATATTTTAAATACACCCCTGCTTTTTTTCCAATAACTATAGTTGTCAGGAGAACCCTCAGACAGGTCCAAGAGATTTGCTGTCCCATCATTAGCTGATGGATTCGAAGTGTTAAAAGTTTCTGAAGGTAAGTCCGATGAGCTAACAACCCATCGATTATGTATATCGCCTTTAAATAACATGTAAGGCGAAACACTGCCCCAAGAGACTTTTTGCCCAACGCCGCTTTTGTTCATTGCAAAGCTTGGGCCACCTTCTCCATCAACTAAAGAAAAGGTTGCCATTTCTTTGGCTACTGTGGACGAAAGGCCAGAAGAGTTGAATACCTCCGAGCTTGTGTTTATTAGCTTTAAATCTTCAAGGCTATCAGGAGAACTTAAATACCCTAAGCAAAAACGACCGCGAGCAGGATTGTGATTTGCTGGGAACACGGCCAGGCCAAGAGCGTCGTACCCTATGTATGTAGGGGCCGAGGAATTTTCATTGGTGTTGGTTTGCTCTCTGACGACGTTTTGATATTGAGTAACACCAAAGAAATACATGTTTCTTGGGTCTTCACGGTCAATTGGATTTGTAACCGTATCAGGTCCAAAAGTGAGGTCTGGTGGATCAGCAACCCAAGATGCCTCTGGCTCATATACTGACATTTCGCTTGGGTCAGTTGACTGCATGTATTCCTTAGAGAAAGTCAGCCAGTACTTAATATTGCCATTAATAAGATTTAAAGGTATTGTACCCTTAAAGGTTTGGCCCTGATATTGATTAGTAAGAACGGGATTCCCGTTCAAGTGCCCTCCTGTAATCCTAACTCCTATGTGGTTATTGGCTGGTACATATGGGATGCACGTAAATGTTTCTACGTTATTCAGGGATTCTAAGTCCAACCCAAGGTAACACTGTGTACCTAGCGACCCATACAATCCTGTAGCCATGTACGTAAAAGCCTTTAGCCTGAATGAAACCTGAGCTTTATTTACAATAAAATACCCCACTGGTGCTGCATTTTCTGAATTTGTTCCAGAGCCAGTGGTGCTGCCGTCTTCCGTCTGAAGGCCAACGCCGACGATCAAATGTTTTCTGTAGTCATTTCCTGATTGAGCAAAAATCTTGTCGTTGTTTTCGAGGTCTAGGTCAATATCATAAGAAGAAACAATTTGATTTTCTGGACCTTCGACTATGGTAGCAAAATCAACCCCATCGCTATTGGGCATAGCAACATCTCCAGTAAACAGGTTGTATATCGCATCCCTTACTGCAGGCTTGGGATCTTCTGTGTCGTAGTTAGTTTTAAACGTAACAGCAAACCTCAAAGGCTTACCCTGCAATATGAATGGATTAGCTGCCGATGTACCATACGAAATAGGCACTGATGGGTTAGTGGTTCCAAAACCCTGAAAATTTTCTGTCTCGGGAGGGTTATCTCCCTCAAAAACGGTCCAGTTTTGATAGGTCCACACATTGGGGGAGTTGTCGTCATCACCCTCAATAAATTTTACACCTTTATTTTTGCCAAAATATCTTCTGCCCTTTGTGTATAAAGCAGGGTTGTCTGAATCCGAAGGATCATTGACATTGTCGAGCAGGTTTCCTGTGCCATTTAGGCCTCCGAAAAACCCAGCTTCTTTTCCTCCGTGATAAGAATTTTGCTGATTGTAGAAATGAAAGTTGTTGTCTGGAACTACAGTAAAATCTATCTGTATGGTAGTACCAGAGCTCAAAAAATCATCTGGCACTCCATCTAAATTGATTTGATAGCCTGCCACCCTGTTGGTCCCAAATTGTTTATACAGGTCTTGCAGTTCTTCATTTCCTTCGTCTGGCCTAGCAAACTTTTGATTGATAGCAGGAATTACTTCTATCTGTATAACCTCTGTATCAGACGGAGTAGAGTTATATACTGGTATGGCGCTTCCAGACACATCTACATCTGGATACTGTTCTACATAGTTTCCGTATACAAGTCTATCAGAAATAACAGTTTGCGCTTGAGCAATTCTAGGCAAATTGCTAAACGGCATATTTGATATTTTTTCTGAAACAGGTATTAAAATCCTGTCATTGTAATAGTTGTATGTTATATCGCCAAGGGCGTCATATAAAGGAGATTCATTATTGCCTATGGGAATAGAATCTATCAGCCTCCATGATCCCGTGTTCCCGTATCGAGTCAATATTTTTATTTCAACTACCTCTCTTGTCCCTCTAGGGATAGTAAGCACACAACGATTCTCTAGATTGACGCCGCCACTAACAGCCCCTAACGTGAGGTATGCTGGAGGAACAGCAATCTTAGAGTAAGTAGACAAAGGGCTATCTACATTCCCGTTATAAACATATTGATATGCGAACTGTAGCCCTGGCAGATTAGAGAAATTAGAAACATTTCTCTCGGGGTCAAAGTCAAATCTAAATGATATGGGACGTTGAGGTGTTCTTGGACAAGCGGTAATCATGTCCAGTATATCACGATCGTTATAGAAGTTTAAGTTTGCCTCCATAACCTGATACACGTTTATTTTCTTCGGCTCGTTTCTATTGTCCGTGAAATAAACAACCACATTCCTTATGGTTTCAGAAAACTCTCCAGCACCTTCTCTTTGTCCAACATGAACGACGTCAGCTTTTACAAACCCATCACTCGGGAAGTTGAACTTCGGTGACGTGTAAACCCTCACGTAAGATCCTGGGGCGGGGGTGCCAGGCAAAATACCATCGCCATCCCACGCATAGATACCCATCTCGTTTGAGTTACTCGAAAAGGCGAAGAAGTATATGATATTGAAAAGCTCATCAGAAACAGAACCTATGACCCTTACAAAACTGCTGTTTGCAGGCGTAGGCATGCTTACATTTTGAAAAAGAAAAATGTCCTCTATGCTTCTGTTCGAAGGCGTAGGCTTTATAACACCAGAGTCACCAGAGAAATCGTTAGATGCTGTGTTTCCTGTCGCCGCTGCGTTGCCCTTGTAACTCTCATTGAATACGACGTTAAGCGCATCAATCATGTCGGTTGATGGCCTGAACCTCGAATCTACATCCGAGTTTAACCTCTGTGGTATTACCTTGTCAATCATTAATACTTAGGTGATTGCTTGAAGTTCTTGCGAATAGTCTTGAGCGCTTCTTCCTTAGTGAAGTTTGAAAGCCTTGCCTTAGCCTTTCTGCGTTCGTTGTAGTATTCAGCTCTGGCTCTGATCTTCTCGTTGTTGGGGATCGTGGATTTTCTTTCGCAGAGCTTGTAATAGATATAGCACCGCAAGGCCTCCTCAGCATACACGTGTATTACTGGGTTTGTAGACCTCGCTTCATCAGAGATATACTCGAGAACTACATTCGAAGTTTGTGAGTCGGTGTCCAGTTCAATCCTGTTCTGGTCCAAGTTAATTCTGTATTCGCCTGGAGCATGCCCACCACCTGCACCGTACAATCTACCAAGGCCTCCCTGAAACAGGTAGTTCTCAAACACATAGAAATCGATATCTCCGCTGTCGGGAGTAGAAGAGCTGGTGGCACCCTTTGAGTCCTCTCGATTAAGGATAAGGTTGCTGTCTAGATTCAATGGCCCATCTTCACTATCCGTTGTCAAAACAGTGTCAGCAGTTACCAATGGATCAACGTCATCTGTATCGGCTGAAGTGTCCTGTAGAATCCTTCGGGAGTAATTTATGTTCTTGTTTTGGTTGAACACACGTAAAACCCCTTCACCATCTACAGCCCCCAGCTTTACGATATCTACGTAGTCGTCAGGCAATGTAATTGTATTGTTTGACTCTACATCTCTCTTGATGGACTTTACTCTTGCGGTAACGTCAAAGCCAAACTCACGCAGTCCACGCAGAGCAAAATTCCTTATAGCGGCGTCTGATGCATTGCTAGCATAGTCGTCACCGTCCATAGTGATGATGTAGTCGTCTATTACTTGACGAAGGGTAATGTAGTTCACCCCTTTAGTTGATACGTCTTCAAATGCCATTATTCAGCTTTTTCTTCTGCCATAGCAAAGCTAGACAGGTAGTTGTCTCTCAATCGAATACCAATCATCTTGGCTATCTCAACGATTAGTTCATTCTTGTAATGATCGGGTAACTCGAAGTGCCTAGAGTTAATGATGTCTGGGACTGTAATATCCGCGCCAGCCTCCATCTCAACGTATACAGGGGTAGAGTTGAGGTCTACCGCACCAGTAATTGCGTTGATTGACTTGGGCTGTCTGTAATATTTAAGAAGCACACTGTTCAGCTCAAATGGGAACACTTCTATTACGCTCGATATAATTGCCACAGGGAACTCTACAGTCGGACCAGAGAGGTTACTTCTCAGAACTCTCTCCGCTGTTTCAGAGTTGTATATCAGGTCAAGGTTAGTATCTGATTGTTGAGATTTAATACTAATAATCCTTGCCAGGTCTTTGGGCTTTCTGAAGGTGCTAGCGCCCTCGTCGGCTGGATCTACAAATGGCCCGTCTTCTTCTTCATTGTAGTCTTCTGGCTCTGGGGTTGCGTCACTTAAGTCCCTAGTCGTAATAAAATAAGCCAGATCCTCCTCCACCATCTTGTACAACGACTTATCACGAGCAGCATCGATACCGCCTTTTCTAGCCTTGTTTGCAGCGAATAGCTCTTGGAACATTTCGTTAAAGACGTTCTGCTGTGCTATGCCAGCAAACGTACTGAACACTTCTGGGGTGACGAATCCTCGTTGATCTTTGTTGCAGAGATCCCTTACAGCGTTATATACATCAACAATATTTACCATACCCCAAATATAAGAAATAAAAAAGCCGCCCTTTCAGGCGGCTCTTTCATCATTAGGATAATACTTTACGATAGCCTTTCAAGCTTCTCTTCGATAATGGCCAGGGTAGAAGCGCCCTTCTCCGTGAGGCAGAATCTAACCATAACGTCTACCGCATCCATGCCTGCAGGTACAGAAACAATCAGTCCGTTTGAATCGAACCAGTACACTCCGCTCGGCTTGAGAGAGATGATCTGATAATCTGCTGCCTGCTTGATAGAAGACCTGCAAGTAACTTCTGGTGAATCCAGGGACTGCATAAATTCTACTGGCTTCGACTTTGCAATTCGCAAAAGGTTGAATCGAATCTCAGACGTATTAGCGTTAATGTTGATTCCGTAGTACAAGGCAATAGCCAAGAGGTCGTTGATATCTCTGTCTCTGACAATTGAGATCGCATCGGAAATAGCAAACTCTTTCTCAAGCTCTTTAGCCGCGTCCTTAGTCTTATCTACAACCCTGAAGATATTACCACCGTTGTCTTTGTTGTAAGGGTGTAGCTCCAAGAACTGCTTCAGGTTTGGCTGCTCTCTGGGCACAAAGAGTCGTCCTTCGGTAAAGGTCACAGACTTTCTTACAGCGTTATCAGATTGCTCGTCAACAAAGATAGAGGGTTCATTGTGGCAGTATCTAATCTCACGTACTGTGTCTTTTTCTTTGTCATAAATAGTGATACCTTTTTGAGGCAACATAAATACAACACCGCCACCCTTGATGATCTCATACTCTGTGGCTCTTTGAACCTGCTGCTGCTTCCTGATAGGAGTTTGTTTTTTTGGTGCCGCCTTTTTGGGTGGCTCTGCAACCGCAACTGGTGCAGCAACTGGCTGGGACTTGGGTCGCCCAGGTGACCTTTTTGTTTTAGTAGTCATATTAAAATGAATTAAGGTTTGTAAAATTTAAACAAGTCCTGCGCAAGCAGGCGGGCCTTAGAAACGCCGATATCTTGAGGTATTACCCCAAATCGGCCAATGTATCCTCTAAACCCAAGGCCTCCAGGGAGTGAGGTTAAATCCTTTACGGTGCCCAACCTTTCGATCAGCAGGTTTCCGTCTGTTCTTGAGGCTGAGTCTTTAGTAAGATCTGGATCAGCAGCCTTTGTCTTCGCTGGGATAAACCCAATGATGTCTCCATTTTTATTGTGAAGAAGCATGTTAAAGTTCTTATCTCTCCTAACGATGAACACCTCTGGCTCTGAGTCAGCCACAACGTAATTCTGTATTTGAGAATCTGGCCATTTATAAGACACAGTTCCGTTATCAGTATTATCTGTTTGAGTAGTAGCTACGGCACCCTCAATACCATTGTGGCGCACAGAGAATGAATACCTTCTGTCAATCACATTAGTTACAGTAAAGTCTGTTCCAGAAGGATATCGGGCTCCAAAACCAACTGTCTGCCCAGCCGCATCCCCATAAACACACATAGGCGGGATGGTTACACCGAGAACTATGTAAAGCGTGTAGTCGTCAACCGCAGTAAAACCAGGAACAATAAAGTGTTCATCATTGCCAGTTAGGTTTGCAGCTTTCTTTGACAGATTGCTAAACGCAGCGTCTTCTGAACAGCTAGGGTCTCCGCTATTGGAGGATATATTGTGAGTTGATCCCGCTGTGCCAGCGTTAACCCAAGAAGTTATTTCGTCCCCAGCAGAGTAGCTTGTCAAGCCTTCGTGATTGAAGTCAAGTGCAGGCAGATTCCCCCTAAAGTTGATCCCAGCTATAGTGTCTTGATATTCTTCTGCATCCGAACCAACAGACAGCCTACCTGTCTCCATGTTTACAGGCATGCTAGAAACCTTTACGGACAAGTTAAGCGGGCTTGTGACATCTGAGAACCTAAAGTTTGACACCTTGTTTACGGCATCAAACTTCATGACAAAGACGTTGTTGTTCAGGGATATGAAGTTGAGGATGTCTTCTATAAGCTGCGTCTCACGAGACTGTACAGCAGCGACGGTAATGTTTACCTTTTCAATAGCTTCGCCTGGGCGCATAAAGGACTCCTCATAGATCCCAGCGTCATCAAATGTCAAGTTGATGAAGCCTTTAGACGCAGTAATGTTGCATAGCTTGCTGGCTGGTATGGATATACTGCTTATACCTAGCCCGTCATCAGAGTTTCTCGTGCTTGCTGATGACACATTGGATATATTAAATAGGAAAAACTTCATCAAGTAAATTCAACTGTATACAAATATAGCCATCGTATCGCAAATATATGAAAAAGAAAAAGGCCCCGTAGGGCCAGTTTCATCTATGGAAATAAGATTACGAACTAATCGTAGCTGCTTTAGACACAACTCTGGTTACATCTGGCTGATTTGGATTAGTCAGAGTAACAACAAGAGTCGCGGCGCCAGCGCTAAAACTTGTACTGTCAAACGTGATTGTGTCTGAAGCCGTAGCAATAGTGCCAGTTTTAGTGAATGTGTGACTGTCGTCATCCATAGTCAAAACCGCAGAGAAAGTACACCCAACAGTAGCGGAGGCTAAGGTAAATGTAAAGTCATCTGTTGCCGTAGCACTAATAGCGACATCAGTGTTAGCGATTGTGAAGACAGGAATCTGCACCCCATTCACACCATCTACGCTATTTCGACCTTCAACCGCTTTAACTACTTGACTGTTCTTAAGAATTGCATTCAAAGCGTCGATAATATCTTCTGCTGCTGTTTCTGCCTTACCATCGACGGTGTCAAGAGTAAGAACTTCATTAGCCGCTGTATTACCGCTGTCTTTGAAGAAAATCTTAATTTCATCATTCGTATCGTCAGCCTTAATTCCAAGAAGACGGTTATTCTTTGCTGCATCAGCAATAAAGAATACTTGCTCAGACGTGATCTTTGTGGACAAGCTACTGCTTGCAAATAATGTCTTAATCATTCTTCTCGTTTTTAAAAGGGTAAAGGCAGGGGCCGAAGCCCCCGCCATACCACATTAGTTATTAAGAGTGCTCGGTTACAGTAACCGCACCGTCCACATCTGCGAACGCACCACCTGAACCACAGTTGATCACAACCTGCTTGCCAAAGTTGATTTCTTCAATCAAAGCTTCAGCAACAGCCGTGTTTTTGCCAGTAGATACAGAGATGTCGAACTTATCATCATTAGCAGTACCTCCCAGGCTTGGGAAATGAAGGTCAACAGCAGTGTCTGTTGCAGCATCAATCCCGAGCAAATTGTTTACGGGAAAGTAGTAACTCGCTCCTTTTACAAATTTAATCATCGCTTCTAAATATTTAAAGATTAAACAATTAGCCCTTGATGAGTACGTGCTGGTTAGCAGCGCGAGTCACCAAGCAAATCTCAGAGCGGTAGTGGAACGTAGCAACGTCTCTACCAGCATCACCGTTGTTTGTGTGACCCAAGACACCACCACCAGTCACCCAGTGCTCAAGCTCACGAGAGTAGCCGTTAGCCTCTTTGTAGTACATAGACAAAGCAGGAGCCTTGAATCCAGTACGTGGGTCAACTACTTGGCTCATAGGAATCATAGCTCCCTGCAAGTAAGTAGTAGCACCCAACAAAGTAGGATCATTCAACAACTTCCAGTCGTGCTTGTGGAAAGTGTAACCACCACGAGTAAACGACTTAAAGCCCAATTTAACGGCCATGTCTGCGTCGTTGTTAAACGCACCGAACTGTCCAGCCAAACCAGCAGTTACGCCAGTTGAAACACCAGAAGCCAACATGTCGTCGATCGCCAAGTCTTGCTTTCTGTTCAAGTACATAGCGTACTCAGCAGGCGCACCGTTCTTGTCGAGTTCCAAGATGATATCATCAAACTCAGCAAATGAATCCAAAGGATTAGCGTTTGCGTTTGAGATGTTGATACCTCGGTCCTCAATAGCAGAGATGTAACCCTCTGAACCTTTGCCTATATCTTGAGCATTGCCATTGTAAACAGCAGCAGTAGCATCGGTGTTATCATCTTCATTTCCAGTTTCAGCAAACAACAGCATCATCTCACGACGGTCTTCGAAGCGCTTACGAGCCTCTTGCTCACCGTACATGAACCAACGGTAGTCACCGCCTACGTTGATGTAGCCAATGTTAGTCGCCTGTGAACCATTTACCTGGAAACGATCCTTCACAATCATGAAAGGATTCTTACGACGCTTAACGTCTACATCAAGGAAGTGTGAAGGCTGCTCAGTGCCTTGCCCGTACATGTTACCAAGCACAATAAAACTGCGTGAAGTAGAGTTGTTTGCTGCTGCATCTTCTCCATCAAGCGTCATCAAAACGTAGTCATCAGCAGCTGTGGGTGAACCATCAGCACTAATCACCACGTATCTGCGGCCATCAGCACTGTCCATAACCACATCGTTAGGACCAAGAGCTGTGCCCTTGCCCACTGTAGCTCCAGAACCACTGTCGTCTGCAGTGACAGAGAGGGTAATATTATCAGCGGTAGTTGTAGAACCCTTGCTGTCGGTAACGCCTGTTACAAGTCTGTGACGACGACCTTCTTCAAAGTATTCGATCTGGTCGGAAGCTCCGCCAGAGTTGACCGCGCCTGTCAAGCGCAAAAAGCCAGTAATGCCTTGCTCACCATAAGTGTGAACAAGCTCTTCCATGACCTCTGGCTTGTTGTGATCAAGCAGAGTATTCAGGGTAGTATATTTTTCGGGAGTAAGTCTCAGGTTCGCCTTCGCATCATTGAAAGTTGAACCTGCTGCCTCACTCGCTGCTGCAATAGTTGCCATAGTGTTCTAGTTTTTAGATTTTAAAAGTAAGCTTGTTCGAAGTCCTGCCTAGAATATTTTTAAGTTGATCCCCAAGGGGGTTGGCAGGCTCAGAACTTTGTTGAGGAACCTGGGTAGAGACATTGGCCGCATTCTGCACTACACCCTTCTGACCGTCACTAAGGCCTTGCCTATAGGTGGATGCTACGATAGCATCGATATTGTCAAGAATGGCGCGGTGTGAGTTTAGCTTGTCAAAATCCCAACTCCCATCGGTTTGGACGTATGCATCAAAGTACTCGTCAAGACGAGAGTTCTTATTAACAAGGTCCTGTTTGTATCGGTCATCCAATCCGAAAGTAAAAGTCTTCTCATTGCCCAGGTCGAATTCCAACCCAGTCAAGTCATTGACCTCTTGTCTCATAGTTGAGATCCACTCGTCATTAATGAAGCTTTGCTGTTCTGCAGGCTTCTGCTCTTGCGTCTCGGGAGCGGCATATCTCATGCGCTGATCCTCGATCTGCTTCTTAGCATTGGCTGCATCGACCTTCATCTGAAGGGCTCCAATCTTCACTTCGTCTTCTGAGTACTTGTTTGGATCTAACTTGTACTTGTTCAGAACGAGCGTTTGCACCTCATCAGCAGAAAGGTTAGGATATTGCAAAGCCATGTCCACCTTAACCAAAGTCGCATCATCCATCTCGGAAGTGCTCAGTGATTGATAAGTAAACCAGTCCTGTGGAGCTCTTCCTGTCTCCGCAACGAACTTGGCTATAGCTTCTACCCTTTCGTCCAATGGGTTTTGTTGTGTGACCAGGTCATCAAGAGAGCTAAGATCTCGATTAAGCTTCTCGCTTAAGTATGAGATAACTGCTTCCTCCATGTCCTGCTCACTATATTCTTCTGTATCAGCAGAGGGCTGCTGAGTGAATTCGTCTTGACTGACCTGTGGGACCTGTTCGCTAACAGGTTCTTGCACCTCTGGAGCTGGAGCAGATTCTGCCTGGGGCTCTACGGGCGTAGGTTCAGTAGGTTCAGAAACCACTTGAGGCTCTTGTTGGGGAGCCTCTTCAGTTACTGTTTCTGTTTGTGGTTCTGCAGTCATAGCTGCAGCAAGTGCGTCAGGGGAATCGTATACTTCGAATCCTCCAAAAGAGTTTTTATTTTCTTCCATTATTATTTAATTATTAATATTCAATTTAGTATTCGAAGTAAAATACAAAGTCTAACTCATCTGCTGCCATAGCTGCAGCTGTAGACACAGCGTGTATAACACCGCTTACATATATTTTACCTCCAGTCTCTACGCTACTTAAAACAGGGCCATAAACATCTAGTGCATCATCAGTTCCGTCAGTTTCAGGATCAGCAGCGTTATACATAACAAGAGGCCTAAAAGTAGGTGGAGTATCTATTTCAGAAAAACCTAGTGAGCTATATGCAGAATCAGCTACATTAACAGCACCTTGAAATTGATTGGTTCTAAAATTTGCCTTACTAATATCAGCGCTATCATTTACAGCGCCAAATGCATTCTCATTTCTACCAAAAAAGAATAAAGAAACTTTTTCAGCATTAAGCTTATTGCTTTGATCAATCATCCACCCACCTATAAGTTTAGCTCCTCTAGCAGGAAGCATTATTTCTTCGTTAAAAAGAACATCACCATCAGCGTATGCGTCTGTACTTAAAGTAGGTGTTAATGTTACTGTCTTAAATGCCATATCTTATTTATTAATTCTGATTAAACGGACCTGCAGCCGAGCTATCCAATCCAAACACACCAAACTCAACCATCTGGTCAACTTTGGTTCCGTATACTCTGTATGATTTATCCACTGCAACGGGGATAAGGCAAAACTCATTGCCACCAATCTTTGCTACAAGACCATCAGAGTCCGTGTCGTTATAGATGTAGATGTACAGCTCCTTCTCTGATTCCAAGTTCTTAAGGAACAAGTAAGCAGATTCAGTTTTATCGTCAGCCGTATAAACCTCTAGAGCATTGGCATGCACAGCAGTCTTAACCACCTTAGCTCTACTAAGAATGCCAGAGTCCGCAACCGCAGAAAACTCTGCAGCTACGTTCACAGGGCTTGCTAAAACGGAAGCGCTGCTCAGTGTTAATGTTGCTCTAACTGTGGCCATTATGCTTCGTAGATAACAGCGAATTCAATAGTGAAGGCAGTAGCAACGCTAGGTGTAATCTTGATGTCTTGATCACCATTGTAGGGCAGCAAGCACCAATCGCCAGCGTACAGACGCCCAAGCAGTTGAGACTCAATAGTTATGATAGCGTTTTCAGTAGCGACTGTGCTAGTGTTTTTGATATAAACCTTGTGGGCTTTATCATCGCTGTAGTCCGCCTTGTCAACAAGAGTGTACTGTGAGGTAGAGGTAGTTGTTTTTCTACCTACGCCAGTGGTTTGATCCAGGCCAGTAACTGTACCAGCCTTTGTGAGTGTCGCCGTAGTAGACAACGAAAGAGCGTCACCAGTCAGGTCAGCGCTCGAAAGTGTTAATGTTGCAGTAGTTGTAGCCATAATTACTAGTTATTTACGCAAATATACTTATTATTTACTTCTTCTTTTTCTTGCCTTTACCAGCTCGTATTTTAGCAGCTTCTTTTCTGCCAAACTCACTTCTGACGCGGGCCATAGCCCAGGCATGCTGAGATACTTTAGGGCGATTCCCAGAACTCATGTAAGCCGCAAGGCCTCTACGATATACTTGTTTTTGAGCAGGGCTCAAGCTAGCGAACCCCTTGCCTTTACCTTTCTTTTTAGACTTACCGCCTTTCTTAAGTACAATCATATCTTATCTCTTTGTGCCATGAGTTTTTTTAGCCTTGCCTCTACGGCAGGGGGGAATCCTTTTTTCTTCCTCTTGGCTTTAGTACCTCGATACTTTTTGTAGATCGCAGAAATCTCTGCCATCAACTTCTTTCTTTTTCCAGCATTTTTGCTGCCACGAGTGTACTTGGGATTGAACTTCATGACTTGGGGTGGTTGGCGAGTTTAAACTTAGCCTTGGCTACAGCTCCTGGGTGAGGCTTGTAGTCGCCTTTCATAAGGTAGTACCGACCCTGCTCTTCCATCCAGTGGAATCCTTTGGGGGGGTCTACGGAGACTTTCTTATTGCTTATTGAAAGCTTGCCTCCTTTCTTATACTTTACAACTCTCGCCATGCAACAAATATAAGAAAAACAAAACAGTCAGATAAACCTATTCTTTAATGCGTTGTAGTTCTGCGTGATCTCGTCTGCGGAGAGGGCTTTGTTGTAAATCATAGCGCAGTACACGTTTCCATTCCAGAAGGCAGTAGAATAACTATCCCCTCTATTACCAATCTGAAGTGGTTTGTCTCCTATGTATTGAGTGGCAGGTATAGAAGATGTATTACTCGCTATCTCAGAAGTGTCTTTGTAAAGTTTTAGGTGGGTAGAAGCTGAGTAGACACCAGTAAGCATGAATGGGGCGCTCGTAGTGTCTGTATGGCTAGCAGTTGCGTTTACAAGCGTAGTAGAATCAGAAGCTATACTAAATCTAAACTGAGTGGTGTTACAACCCATGAAGTAACCTCTATTGCCAGAAGAACCAAGCACACCAATTATGCCGATACTTGTTGATGCGCTCTGACCCTTTGCCCAAACCAGTAAAGTCATTGAGCCACTAGGCTTAAAAGAAGAATTATCGGGGAAGTCTGTCCTGTCATTTGAGCCGTCAAAGTCGATGCTTCCGCCATTAGCAGAGTCAAAGCTAGGGCCGTTAGTGAGCGTACCTATGTTACCAGATATCATATCGTTCCACGTAGTGCCAGACCCAGCGTAGCTGTCCTCATTCCCAGCATCCGCATAGAAAACCAACCCGTCCGTAACGATGCTATTTCGATTCTTCACGCTCATACGAAACGGTTTTTTAGAGCATTGTAGTTTTGGAGGATTTCGTCTGCCGTTAAAGCCTTGTTGTAGATCTTCACCTGAGCGATTTTAGCATCTATGTAATTTGAAGTCCCATCATTCGCCTTTCCGATATCCATATTGTTTGTCGTATCGTTAGTAGCGGTAGCCGATGTAATACTTATAGTGTTGGAGTTCGCCAAAGATCCGTCTAAATAGCCCTTGGAGCTATTCGTGTCATATACCACACACATATAGGCCCACTGATCAGCGGTATACCCTGTTATTACCGTTTGTAAATTAGTTCCCCCTGACGCATACCAGAAAGCCTGTATGTTTGAAGAGCTGGTCCTGAACCCAAGTCCTGAAGCACCAGTAGACTGATCAACAATAATTTGAGTCCCACCCGTATCGTCTATGTTTACCCAAGCGCAAATCGTAAGCGGGAAGTACGAAGTTGCGTTGAAAGAGGTATCTACGAAATCATTGCTTCCGTCAAGCTCAATGTATCCCCCATTTCCTGAATTGTATGTTGGGCCGTTACTCAGTGTGGTTTGATCTCCTCCAATCAAATCCGTCCACGTCGTCCCTGTACCTGGATAACTATTCTCGTTAGCTGCATCCACGTAGAACACCAACCCATCCGTCACTATGCTTTTACCGTAGCCGTAACTCATACGAATCTGTTTTTAAGGGCGTTGTAGTTTTGAGTTACTTCAGCATCAGTGAGCGCCTTATTGTAAATAGAAAGGCAAGCTATTGACCCATTCATTATCTCGTTTGTAGAGGTGCTTCTACTACCTATATAAACAGTGTTAGATGTATCTGTTGGAGAAAATGCAGATCCGCCCGTAAGCTTAGTGGTGTCTATAAAAACAGTTAACCCAGAGCTATCCGCTATGGTAGAAAAGAAATACCAAGTGTCGTTGCTTATTGTTACGTTAAAACTAGGGCTATTGGTTCCACCCCTTTCAAGCAACCTAACCTGAGAGCCACCAGAATTAACCCTAAATCTAATCCCAGCGTTGTCCCCCCAAGAGTATACCTGACGAGCAACAGAAGAATCGTCTATTTTAAAAAAACCGCAAACACTTAAGGCCGATAAAGAGTTTAAAGCTGGCAAATTTCCAGAGCTAACCACATAGTCATTGGTGCCGTCATAATCTATGTAGCCTCCGTTACTTGAGCTATACGTAGGACCGTTAGTCAGCGTTGCATCATCAGATCCAATCAAATCGATCCACGTAGTTCCGCTACCAGGATACGAGTTGTCATTCCCTGCGTCTACATAGAATACTAGCCCATCGGTTACGATAGGTGCATTATTTGCAAACCCACCCATTTAGACGTCTGCGTTAGGATCGGTCCAGTCA
>Ga0070754_10000872_pt1 | contig 25866 bp, 24 predicted proteins | sample VirMetDEL_Sep_01_FD_75181 | JGI IMG/M metagenome (GOLD analysis project Ga0070754, IMG submission 75181) | Aqueous microbial communities from the Delaware River and Bay under freshwater to marine salinity gradient to study organic matter... | ecosystem: Environmental > Aquatic > Marine >...
CCCCGCGCTCCCGAGCCCTCGGCGGCAAGAGTGGGATGACAAGGGCAAAGCCCTTGGTGTTGAACCAAACCCGCTGCACCAGCGGCGCTAACTGAAAACCTCGGCAAGTCGAGAACCCCACCCCGGACAAAAAGGCAAATTTTGTCCGCGTGGACCCGCTCGGCCTGCTGAAAGGCAAACCCGCGCAATACCGCGCAACCAAGCGAGGAAACACAACATGGCACGCACCACTATGGAACTGGCATTCATCAGCGCTGAGCGCGTGAAGTTCGACAACGTGGATCTGGTCAAGCTGTACCTGGGCGACGAACCGGACGGCGAAAAGGACCTCGGCGTCTCCCTGCTCTCGATGCAGGTAGCAGAAGGCTCCCTGGACGAAGTGTGGGCCTCCTGCAAAGGCCTCGATGTACTGGAGACCGTCCGCGTCACCGTAGAGATTGATCGCGGCTCCAAGAACGCCGGCAAGTTCATCGTCCTGCACGTCGAGTCCGCCAAGGCTGCCCAGGCCGCCAAGCCTGCTCCCCAGCAGAGCGCCCAACAACAGCCCAAGCCGACCGGCACCCAGCCGGACGCGGCCAAGGCCTGACGGGAGGGCGCCGCCGTGCTGATCGTTGATCGCGTGCTGTGTGACTGCTGTGGCCAGCCCATGGGCCAGCTCTACAACCAGTCCGCCCCCCAGCCCGACCTGCTGCCCGATCTGAACAAGGCGCCCGACCTCGTGATCTGCCCCGACTGCATCGCCATGGCTGAGGTCGTTCGTGACCCCAGCCAGGCGGAGTAACAGGGGCCTGTATGTCGGTCGTTGCCGTTCAAGTCTGCATGCAGTGGACCACCAACGCGGATGCGTCGGTGTCCTGCTCGCAATACGGATGGCAACAGGCCTACCTGATCCCTCCCGAGGCCGCTGGCTATGTAGACATCTTGGTCTCAGGGGGATTTTCGCCAGAGGCGTTCGGCATTGGTTTTGGCGGAACGCTGATGGCGTTTGCAATCGGCCTTTCCGGTGGATTGGTCGCATCAGTCCTACGACGCATGAGGTAACAACCATGAAACAACTGAAAACCCAGCTGCAAAACGGCGCCACCGCTTTCGGTCGTGCTCGTCGCTTCGCCCGCAACGCCTGCATCGGCGCTGTCGTCTCCGTCGCTACCGTCCCGGCTTTCGCAGCCGTGGTCGACACTGCCGCCATCCAGGCGCAGATCGCTGAGGGCCAGACCGACGCCAGCACCATCGCCGGCTACATCGCCCTGGCACTGGCCGTTCTGGCCTGTGTCGGCGTGGTGTTCTCCATGCTGCGCAAAGCCTAAGGGCCTGCGCCAATGCTCTGGTCCGTGATGCTCGGCGCATTCATTGCCGGTGCCTTCATCACCGGCTTTCGGATCGGCGAGTTCTTCTGACTGTGAGGATAGGGGCCGAAAGGCCCCTTGCTTGTTTATGAGATTCCGTTGGGCTCTATTGGTGGCTTTTCTTTCATTGCCAGCGTTCTCCAGCGAACTGGTGTTTTTCTATTGGTACAGCAACCTTTATACGGACAAGTTTGAAAGTCCTAAACAGGCTTGTGACACCACGCTATCTCGTTATCTGCCGGGATACCCAACCGCCTTTATCTCTAAACTTGCTCCGCGTGAAAATACAGATAATACGGTATGGGACTGCACAATCCGCAGGATTAACTCTCAGGGAAAAGAGGTTTCCCTGTCAGCCACCACCGTTGAACTTAGAGGCAATATTTGTCCCCCAGGATCCGTTTACGATCCCTCTATCATCGACGGCTCCAGTCAATGTAAAGACGACCTCCCGCCCGGCGGCGAAAAGTGCGGCGAAGAAATCATCGGCGGCGCCACCATTCCCAAGATCACCAATGCCCAAGGCCAGTGCGTCCCCTTCTACGACGCTGATAAGCCGTCGCAGTGCATGCACTTCGCGCAATCCACCCGTTTCACCAGCATCTACGTCTCCGTAGATGATGCCGGTAACGCGATCAAGCCGCCGTCCATCATCGAACAAGGCTGCGTCGCCACCGTCCTCGATATCAGCCATTGCAAAGCACCTGCCCCGCGAAAGACCGGTACCGTCAGCCTCGGTCCTGCCCCGATCAGATGCCGGGTGGCGCTCAATTTCAGCGGTGCCCCAGGTGACGGCGACGCTCCGCCATGGGTAGCACCTCCCGGCCAACCCGGCGACATCTGCCAGCCTGGCGATGAATGCATCCCGCCTGATGAACCCATCATCAACGACAAACAACCCTGCGTGTACGTGCCCGATGGTGAGGGGCGCATGGTCTGCTCGTCCTCCCAATACACCGGCAAGCCTGGCGACTACAGCAACTGCGGCACGGTCAACAACGGCCCTTTCAAGTGCTACGGCAAAAATCCCAGCTCCACCGGCACCATGACCCAAACCAAGGTGGACACCAAACTCAACGGCGACGGCTCGACCACGACCATCAAAACCGACACCCAAACCAAGGTCGTCTGCTCCGGCGTGGGGTCCTGTACCAACCAAGTGACCACCAACGTCACCACCACCACCAAAGACCCGAACGGCAACATCACCTCTGACGTCTCCAAGTGCACCGGCCCCAACTGCAAACCCTCCGGAGGCATCAATGATGGTGGGTCTTCCGGAACCGGTGGCGGCACGGGCGATGGTGAAGGCGACAAAGAGGACGAAGAAGGTCCGCCCGGTCCTTCTCGCACCTCCAGCAGGGTGAACAGGGCAGCTTCGCCGAAGGCCTCAGCGAATGGGACGAACGCATAGCAGACGCACGCGCCGAACTCGATCAGAAGCTCGATGAATACGGCGCCCTGTTCAAAGGCGTATTCGACCTCAACCTGGGTGCTGGTGGCGGCTCGCTCCCCTGCGAAACCTTCTCCATCAGAACGGGAGGCGTCTCTCTGCGCATCTGCCCGGCCGACTACTCCGAACAGCTCTCCTACCTGCGCTACGTCCTGCTCCTGGCCGCCGCTGCCCTGGCCGCCGTCATCGTCCTCAGAGGGTAACCACCATGCTTGATTGGCTCGCTGGCTTTCTCGACCAAGTCATCGTCTTCTTCCAATACGTTTGGGACTTCCTCAGCTCCGGCATCTACGACTTCGTCAAAGACGGCCTCGTCTTGCTCACCAAAGCCGCGATCTATTCCTGGGTACAGATTCAGCTGCTCGCCCTGGAAGTCGCTTATGAAGCGGCCCAAGGGGTCTTGGACGACATCGGCCTGGCCGAAGCCGTCCGTGAGCGCTGGGGCGCTTTACCTGCTGAAGTGGTCAACGCGCTCAACTTCTTCGGCATCCCCCAGGCGCTGAACATCCTGTTCTCTGCACTCTCCACCCGCTTCGCGCTCAAGTTCGTACCGTTCATAGGGCGCTAACCATGTCGATCAAAATCCACCACGGCCCCAACGGCTCGTACAAGACCAGCGGCGCCATTCAAGACGACGCCGTGCCGGCCCTCAAAGAAGGTCGGTTGATCATCACCAACGTCCGCGGCTTCACCCTGGAGCGTGTGCTGCAGGCCATGCCCGATCTGCCCGAGTCGGTCGACATCATCAACCTCGACCTGGAACAGCAAGCCGACATGGAGCGCATGCGCACCTGGTTCCAATGGGCGCCGCGCGGCGCGTTCATCATCTTTGATGAAACCCAGCTCGTCTTCCCCAAAGCCTGGCGCGAACGCGACCTCGAGCGCTTCGACTTCCCGGGTGGCTCCGAAGCCGCCCAGGCCGCTGACCGGCCCATGAACTGGCTCGACGGCTGGACCCGGCACCGTCATTGGAACTGGGACGTGGTGCTGACCACCCCCAACATCAGCTACATCCGCGACGACATCCGCATGACCTGCGAGATGGCCTACAAGCATTCCAACCTCGCCGTCATCGGCATCAAAGGTCGCTACAAGGAGGCCCAGCATGACGCCCAGCTCAACCGGCCACCCGCCGAAGGCACCATCATTGAATACAAGCGAATCAAGCAGGACACCTTCCGCCTCTACCAATCCACCGCCACCGGAAAAACCCAGGACACCAAAGCCGGAAAGAGCCTGCTCAAGTCGCCTAAGCTACTTTTTCTACTGGCATTTATTGCCTGTCTTTTTGTCGCTCTACTATCTCTTGGCACACCTAAGTTCGGCGCTCCTAGCAGCGCTCAAACCCCTGCGCCCGATGCTGCTCCTGCTGCTGCGCCCGGTGTGGCGAATCCTGCGCTTTCTGCTGATACGCGCACTGATCCTACTGATGATCTTCTGGTTAACCAGCCGCCTGATGTTCTGGCTGGTGAGCTGAACCACCCCTTTGCCCCGCGTACCTTTGCGGTTCGGGCATTGATGACCACCCAGGCCGAAGGCAAGCCCAGAGAGCTAGGCCTGTTCGACGTGATCGACAGCGACGGCCAGGTACTCGGCCAATCCTTGGCTGAGCTTCGCCAGCTCGGCTACCTCGTGCGCATCCTCAGCCCCTGCATGGCCTATATCAGCCACCCCATGGGCTACTCCGCGCACGTCATGTGCCGGGGCCGGCCACAGCAGCGAGACAACAGCGGCAACCGACAGGCAGCTAACGGCATATCCGCTGCGGCCTCTATCCGCTCGGATAGCTCCAGCCCCTTGCCCTCGATCCGCTCCCCGGTGCCGGTGACGGTAATACCGGATAACGAATACCCCGCCAGGCCGTGGCGGTGAGCGCGCCGCGAGCGAGCGGTTCAGTTCAGAGGGAGCGAGCGGCGCGCAAGCCGCTGACGTCCCTGTAGCACGTCAGATAAACCGATTTCGAAATGGCAAGTAATGGCCAGTAAGGAAAACCAGAAATGAAGATCAAAGATTTTGCCCGTCTAGACCTCAACGGTGAGCACAACAGCCTTGGACGAATTTTCGTTGATCCTGGTACTGCTGAAATCGTCGATCTGTCCAAGGCCAAAATCCTGGCCTGTAGCGTCGATACCGTCCGCCAGCTGTACCGTGGCCTGATCCGCCCGGAAATCATGTGCCTATTCGACAAGCCAGGGACCATCGTCGATTTCGCTGGCCAGCGCTGGCACTCGGGTCGCGTCAGCAAGGATTCCGGCTACCAGTACAAGCTGCAGAATGCAGACCTGGGCATCATCCTGCTGGTGAAGAACTTCAACGCCAAAATCGAGAACATTGGCCCACATCTGAAAATCGAAGTGTCACCCCATGCCATCGATCAGTTCTGCCCCGAGCGCCTGCAGGAACGTCTCGACTACTACGCCAGCCACGTCCTGACCAACGTTGAACGCAACCAATGCGCCGTCCACCTCGCGCTAGACCTGCAGGGATGGCAACCGCCCGCCGATCTGGTCGCCCGTATGCACTGCCGCGCACGCGCTGCCCGTGATATTTCCGGCATCAAGGAAATCCAGTGGACGTTGGAGTCTGCCACCTACGGCAAAGGCCAGTCCTACCTGTTCGGCTCCGCTGGTGGTGTCCAGCTGGGCATCTACAACAAGACCGAACAGGCCCGCTCCATCGATAAGCTCGACTACTGGGAAGGCGTCTGGAAACGTCGCGACAGCTTCGACGAAGCCGACCCGGACAACTACAACCCCGAGCAAAACGTGTGGCGCGTAGAGCTGCGTTATCACCACTCGGTTATCCAGCAATTCGCCTCGGGCTCGTTCGATCTGCAAAGCGGCCAAACCATCGAAACCAACAGCTACGCGGCATTCGCACCGCACCTAGACGGCCTGTGGCGCTATGGCCTGCGCCAGTTCAAGCTGCTGGCTCGCCCTGGCTACTTTGAGCCCATCTGGACGCTGATCCGCGACGACGTGCGCGTAGATCTGCCAGTCGATTCCCTGGTGGACGAAACCGAGTACAAACGCCAATACAAGACCTCGCGGGGCTTCTCGGGAAAGAACGTCGAGCTATTCCTGGGAAACTTCGTCAGCCTGCTGGCACGGGAGCGAGTGGGCGCTAGAAAGGCTTTCTATCGGCTCAAGGATTGGGAATGCTGGCCGGTGATCCGCGACCACTATGCCGCGAAAGGCATGGATGAAGACGGGCTGTATAAACACATCAAGGGCATCCTCGAGGAACGCCATATCAGGTGGGGTCGGGCTGTCTGATGGCTATCGAGCAACTGTCTGACGGGCGCTGGAAAGTCGACGTTGAACCCATCAAGGGCCGGCGCTTCCGCAAAACGTTCAAGACCAAGGGTGAAGCCCAGCGCTTCGAAGCCACCTGCAGGGCCAAGGTCATCAATGCACCTGAGTGGGCACCCAAGCCAAAGGACCGTCGCAAGCTCTCAGAGCTGATCGACCGTTGGGCAACACTGCATGCCCATACCTTGAGCGATGGTGAAGCAAGGCGTCGCTTGCTGGATGCGCTGGCCAAAGAACTGGGCGATCCGGTAGCCATCAAGATGACCGGCAACGAATATGCCGAGTATCGAACCCAGGCCATCAAAGCCGGCGCCAATCCTAAGACCCTAAATAACCGCCTAGGCTACCTGCGCTCAGTGTTCAATGTCCTGCACCAGCTCGGCGAAATCGACTACGCCAACCCGCTGGCTCGCGTCCGCCCTCTGCGTCTGCAGGAGAAGGAACTGGCCTACCTGACCGATAGCCAGATAGAGACGCTGTTCGCCACCATTCACCGCTATTGCCGGACTCCTCATGTCGCCATGGTGGCCGCCATCTGCTTGGCCACGGGTGCTCGTTGGGGTGAGGCTCAGGCACTGACACCCGACCGGGTACGCAACCAGCTGGTTACCTTCGTGAACACCAAAGGCAAGAGGATCCGCTCGATCCCTATCGCCCTGGAGCTGGAACAACAGATACACCGGCACTTCAAGCAACACGGTCAGTTCAGCAATTGCCTGAACAGCTTCGACAAGGCCCTGAGTGAGTCTCGCTTGCCGGTGCCTGCTGGCCAGTCATCGCACGTGCTACGGCACACCTTCGCCAGTCATTTCGTCATGAACGGTGGCAACATCCTGACACTGCAGAAAATCCTGGGCCACACCACTCTAGCCATGACTATGCGTTACGCGCATCTTGCACCCGATCACCTGCAGGACGTCGTCAGGTTCGGACCAGCTAGCGATCACCAGCGCTTCCTGGCGATCATCACCCCAGCCGGCTGAGTGCTTTCTTGTGTCAGGTGCTTGGCTTAAGATGCACACAACGTATATACGTTGTAGATACAGCCAGGATATGAGGTGACGCACCATGGCCAAAGAAGCCGTTTTCAACCTGAAGCTTGAACCCGAGTTACGCGAAGGCTTCATGGCTGCCGCTCAAGCTGCACACCGGCCGGCCTCCCAGGTGATGCGCGATCTTATGCGCGACTTCATTCGCCAGCAGCAACAGGCCAAAGAGCATGATGAGTTCGTGCAACGCAAGGTCGCTGTTGCCAGAGCATCGGTAGAAGCGGGTCGTGGCCGATCCAATGATGATGTGGAAGCTGAATTCGCCGCTCGCCGTGCTAAGGCCTTGGGTCACTGATGCAGGTTATATGGACGCCCGAGGCTCTGCAGGATCGTCTGGATATCTGGGAATACATCGCCACTGAAAACCCTCGTGCTGCCGTGCACATGGACGAGTTATTCAGCGCTGCTGCAGCCTCGCTGGCTGACTTCCCCGAGAAGGGCAGACTGGGAGCGGTCGCCGGTACTCGCGAACTGATCCCCCACGAAAACTACCGCCTTGTCTATCAGGCTGAGCGTGACGCCGTCTGGATTCTCGCCCTGGTGCACGTCGCCAGGATGTGGCCGCCGATCCAGAGCTAGCTGCAGTCTCTAGCCGCTTTCGACACTTCTTCGACACCTTGCATGCCGCAGATAGCAAAAGCCCCCGAAACTCTAGGAATTTCAGGGGCTTAGGCTTGAGATATGGCGGGAAGATAGGGATTTGAACCCTAGGTGCCATTGCTGACACAACGGATTTCGAATCCGTCCCGTTCGACCACTCCGGCATCTTCCCAAGCGGCGCGCATGATAACAGTTGATTACGCTTTGGCGAAGCTTATTTTGAAATTTTTTCGTTTTCTATCAGGCGCTTGTGAAAAGACCGAGCAGGGCTCGGCCTTTTCTGGCAATGCTCAGCAGGTTCAGGCCATTAAACGCGTCAGCGCTTCGCGGTACTTGTCGGCCGTTTTCTGGGCCACGTCTGCCGGTACGGCCGGAGCAGGTGGTTGTTTGTTCCAGCCGGTGGATTCCAGCCAGTCACGCACGAACTGCTTGTCGAAGCTCGGCGGGTTGCTGCCTTCGGCGTAGCTGTCGGCCGGCCAGAAACGGCTGGAGTCGGGGGTCAGCACTTCGTCCATCAGGGTCAGGGTGCCGTCTTCGTCCAGGCCGAATTCGAACTTGGTGTCAGCGATGATGATGCCGCGGGTAGCGGCGTACTCGACAGCTGCGCTGTACAGGGCGATGGCGGTGTCACGCACCTTGGCGGCCAGCTCGGCGCCGATGATGGCTTCGCACTGCTCGAAGCTGATGTTCTCGTCGTGGTCACCTACAGCGGCTTTGGTCGACGGGGTGAAGATCGGTTGCGGCAGCTTGGCCGCTTCCTTGAGACCAGCCGGCAGCGAGATACCGCAGACGGTGCCGCTCTTCTGGTATTCCTTCCAGCCGGAACCGACGATGTAGCCACGCACGATGGCTTCTACGGCAACTGGCTTGAGGCGCTTGGCCACGACGGCACGGCCTTCGACCAGCGGCAGCTCAGCGGCGGATACGACGTCCTCGACCTTGTCACCGGTGAAGTGGTTGGGCACCACGCCTGCCAGTTTGTCGAACCAGAAGTTGGAGATGGCGGTGAGAATCTTGCCCTTCTCCGGAATCGGCTGCTCGAGGATGACATCGAATGCCGACAGACGATCGGTGGCCACCATCAGCATGCGCTTGTCGTCGATTTCGTAGAGGTCGCGGACCTTGCCCGAGTAGATCTTCTTCAGGCTCAGGGTGGTGGGTGTGCTCATGTCGGCATTTCCGTTTCTGGCAAACAAAACAGGCGAAACCTTTGCGGGTTTCGCCCATCGATTAACAGCTGAGGCGCGCTGCGCCGATCAGCCGAGATTATCCTGGATCAGGCTCAACACGCGGCGCGATACGTCGGCCGGGGCAACGGTGTTGAGGTCTTTCTCCACGGTGACCTGTACGCCATCGCCAACCGCAGTCAGACGCACCTGATAACGCTCGGCGCGGGCATCGATCTCTTCCTTGCTCGGCGCGCTGCCGAACATGCGACCGAAGAAGCCCGGCTTCTCCTCGTTGACCTGAGCGCCTTCGGCCAGGTTGATGTAGTACAGACCCAGGCTGCGGTTGAGGTCGTCGACGCGCACGTCACCCAGCTCCAGCGAACGACCGACGCCCGACCAGGCACGGTCGAAGTCTGCGCCAAGGTTGAGCACCGGGTTGCCGTTGCCGTCTTCGCTCAGGCTCACACGGCTGGGAGCGTCGAAGTCTCGTGCAGCGAGCAGCGATACGGAACCGCCCTGCTCCACACCACGGGCCATGCTCACCAGCATTTCGTCGAGCAATGCGGCTTCGAGGCTGGCGTTGCCGCTATTTGCAGCGAAATCGACATCTGCAGTGCTGCCCGCAGGACGCTCGGCGCTGGTGACGAAGACTTCACTGGTGTTGCGCTGTACGCCCGGCTCGATGCGCACCCGCACGCGGGTTTCGGCATCCGGCGCAACGCCGGAAACGCGGCTGCTCAGGCGCCGGGCCATGCCGGTGGAGAGCTCGTCGAAACGCTGCCAGGAGGTGGTGAATTCACCAACCTGCGGGCGCTCGCTGGCGATACGAAAACCGTTGTCTTCGAAGAACTGACGCGCCAGCGGCCAGACTTCGGCCGGTACGCGCTGAGCCACGACCCAGCGCGAATCACCGCTGCGCTGCAGGCTGAACTCGCGCTCGTCGGCACGCACTTGCAGGCCTTGCGGGCGCGGCACTTCGAACTCGGCCGGGGTCGCGGTGGTGCTGGCGATCTGCGCGGGTACCGGCAGCAGGGGATCGAGGCGCTTGGCATCGACATCGGCAGGCAGCTTCATGGGCGCGGTTTGTCGCGCTTCCAGGTAGTCGCTGCCACGATCACGGAAATAGCCGTTTTCACCCCAGAGCCAGCCACAACCGCTGGTGCTGGAGACGATCAGAGCAAGGGCGGAGAATCCGGCCAGTCGCTTCATGCGTAGAATCCTTGAGTTAAGCCAATACACCGCACTGGCGCATGGCCTGGCGCAGCGGTTCGTGACAGCGCGGGCTGAGCCAGGTCAGAGGCAGACGAATACCGTCACCCATCAAGCCCATTTCATGCAGCGCCCATTTCACCGGAATCGGGTTGGATTCGAGGAACAGTGCCTTGTGCAGTGGCATCAGGCGGTCGTTGATCGCACGGGCGATGGCAGCCTCGCCACGCATCGCGGCAGCGCACAGGTCGCTCATGGCGCGCGGCGCAACGTTGGCGGTAACCGAGATATTGCCCTTGCCGCCTAGCAGCATGAGTTCGACGGCGGTGGCGTCGTCACCGGAATAGACGAGGAAGTCCTTGCTGACACGCTCCAGGACGTCCTGGGCGCGCTGCAGGTCGCCGGTGGCTTCCTTGATGCCGATGATGTTGTCGATCTTCGACAGGCGCTCGACGGTCTCCGGCAGCATGTCGCACACGGTGCGACCCGGCACGTTGTAGAGAATCTGCGGAATGGATACTGCTTCGGCAATGTGGCGGAAGTGCAGGTACAGGCCTTCCTGAGTCGGCTTGTTGTAGTACGGGGTGACCAGCAGGGCGGCATCGGCGCCGACGTCCTGGGCGGCACGGGTCAGCTCGACCGACTCGCGGGTGGAGTTGCCGCCGGTACCGGCGATCACCGGGATACGACCGGCAACCTGCTTGACCACGCGCTTGATCACTTCGATATGCTCACCCACGTCCAGCGTGGCGGACTCACCGGTGGTGCCGACCGCGACGATGGCATTGGTGCCCTCTTGCAGGTGGAAATCCACCAATTTGCTCAGGGCCTCCCAATCAAGACCACCCTGCGCATCCATGGGCGTGACCAGTGCCACCATACTGCCCGCAATCATGCAACCGCTCCTGCCGGAAAAATTGAGCCGTAATGGTACTGGTGCCACCAGTCCGGCACAAGCAACGGACAAGGGCTTATCGGTGCTGGCCGTCGTCCGATGTACACGGCTGCGCCATTCCCCTCGGCGGTGCTTTTCGCTAACCTGCTGCCTTTGGTCCACGGCTTCTCGTGCGCGGACCGTTCATCGCTTTAGGAAGGCTGCATGTCCACCCCCCCCGTTCGCGAACAATTCCTCGTTATCAGTGCTCTCGGCCGCGACGCCATGGCCCTGACCAACCTGCTCAGTCGCACCAGCCATGAGAATCGCTGCGCGGTGATCAGCACTCGGCTGAGCCGTCACGGTGAGTACAGCGCACTGGTGCTGCAGGTGTCTGGTAGCTGGGATGCACTGGCGCGCCTGGAGTCGAGCCTGCCGCTGCTGGCCAAGAAGCACGATTTCAGCGTCGATCTGATTCGCAGCGCCGCCGCCGAAGTACGCCCGCAAGCGCTGCCCTATGTCGCCTACGTCAGCGCCGTGTATCGCCCGGACATCCTCAACGAGCTGTGCCAGTTCTTCATCGATAACCGCGTCGAACTGGAAGCCCTGACCTGCGACACCTACCAGGCGCCGCAGACCGGCGGCACCATGCTCAACGCCACCCTGACCGTGACGCTGCCGGCCGGCACGCAGATCAGCTGGCTGCGCGACCAGTTTCTCGACTTTGCCGATGCATTGAATCTTGATGCGCTGATCGAACCCTGGCGCCCGCAAAACCCCTGATAGCCGCAAACAAGGAATTTCCATGTCCGTTGAACTCGACAAAGCCGTTGCCGACTTCCAGGCCGAGGCCACCAGTGGCCAGCAGGTAAAGCTGTCCGACCTCAAGGGCAAGCAGGTCGTGCTGTATTTCTACCCGAAGGACGCCACTCCAGGCTGCACCACCGAGGGTATGGACTTCAGCGCCCGCTTCGAGCAGTTCAAGGCAGCCAATACGCTGATCTTCGGCGTATCGATGGACAGCCTGAAGAAGCACGAAAGCTTCAAGTGCAAACAGGCCTTCCCCTTCGAGTTGATCAGCGACGAGGAGCACCAGCTGTGCGACCTGTTCGGCGTCTATCAGCTGAAGAAGAACTACGGCAAGGAATACATGGGCATCGTGCGCAGCACCTTCCTGATCGACAAGGACGGCGTGTTGCGTGAGGAGTGGCGCAACCTCAAGGTCGCCGGCCATGTCGACAAGGTGCTGGCCGCGGCGCAGGAACTGCACAAGCGCTGAGACCCGCCACCGTAGGAGCGGCTTCAGCCGCGAAGCTGACAAGCACCTCTGCCGGGCTATCCCGTACTCACGGAGAAGTGCGCATGAAAAAGGCCGCGAATGCGGCCTTTTTCGTTTGACCGAGGATAGCGGCCCAGTCATGCACCTGTTTCGCGGCTGAAGCCGCTCCTACGGCCGGCCCTCTCAGGCTTGTGCAGGTTCCGGCTCGGTACGCGGCCAGGCGTTGATCACTGCCTTGAACAGCGTTGCCAGCGGGATGGCGAAGAACACGCCCCAGAAGCCCCACAGGCCACCGAACAGCAGCACCGCACAGATGATCGCCACCGGGTGCAGGTTGACGGCCTCGGAGAACAGCAGCGGCACCAGCACGTTGCCATCGAGCGCCTGGATGATGCCGTAGACCACCATCAGATAGAGGAACTGATCGCTCCAGCCCCACTGGAACAGACCGATCAGCGCCACCGGCACCGTCACCACCACCGCGCCGATATAAGGCACCACGACCGATAGCCCGACCAGCAAAGCCAACAGTGCCGCGTAGTTGAGCCCCAGGTAGGCGAAGGCGATGTAGGTGACCACGCCGCAGATGATGATCTCGATGAACTTGCCGCGGATGTAGTTGGCGATCTGCTGGTTCATCTCCTGCGCCACCTGGGTGATCAGCGCGCGCTCGCGCGGCAGGTAACTGCGGAACCACTGACCGATCTGTTCGCGGTCCTTGAGGAAGAAGAACACCAGGATCGGCACCAGCACCAGATAGATCATCACGCTGACCAGCATCGGCAGGCTGGACAGGGAGAACGACAGCGCCCACTGGCCAAACTTGCCGGCCTCGCCACGCATGCTGGTGATCAGCTGCACGATCTGCGCATCGGTGATCAGGTTCGGGTAACGCTCCGGCAACAGCAGGAACACCGACTGCCACTCGGCCGCCATACGCGGCAATTCATTGAACAGCGTGCTCAGCTGCTGCCACAGCAGTGGCATCAACACCAGCATGAACACCGTCAGGCCGCCCATGAACAGGGCGAACACCAGCCAGACCGCCAGTACTTGCGGTACTTTCAGGCGCTCCAGACCGTTGACCAGGCCCTGCATGAGAAACGCCAGCACCAGGCCAGTCAGCACGGGCGCCAGCATTCCGCCCAGCGTCAGCACCAGCGCAAAGCCCAACACCAGCAGCACGGCCAGTACCACGGCCTGCTCATCGGAGAAGTAACGGTGCAACCAGTCGCGAATAACCTTGACCATCAACAATCCTTAATCTGCAAAAGAGCGGCGCTCTCTATTTTTAGCCTGCGTGATGGAGTACGGCTCAGGCCTTACGCAACCAGTAACGATAAATACCCGCGTCGACCTCTTCATGCAGCAGCGCATGCCCGGCCAGGCTGGCGAAGGCGCGAAAATCACGCTGCGAGCCCGCATCGGTGGCGCTGACCTTGAGTACGGCGCCGCTGGCCAGGCGATTGAGCTCGAGCTTGGCTTTGAGCAAGGGCAACGGGCAGTTGAGCCCGCAGGCGTCGAGTTCGGCATCGAAGGCCGGTACGTCTGTCATCATCTACTCCTGATCGGTCGGCTAGGATACCCAAGCCGCCACAACCCTGGCCAGCGTGGTAGCTGGCCGGCTACAGTAACGCCTTTGCCTCCCGAGAGTCCTGAGTGCATGACTTTTCTGCGCCCTACCCTGCTGACGCTGGCCTGCCTGTTCGCCGCCCACACGGGTGCCAGTGACCTGCCGTCGCTTGGCGACGCCAGCTCCTCGATCGTCTCGCCCCAGCAAGAACACCAGCTGGGCCGTGCCTGGCTTGGCCTGCTACGTGGCCAGGTCTCGCAACTGGACGATCCGCAACTCAAGGACTTCGTCGAGTCGAGCGTCTATCGCCTGTCGGAAACCAGCCAGCTGCAGGACCGACGCCTCGAGTTCATCCTGCTCAACAGCCCGCAACTCAACGCCTTCGCCGCGCCTGGTGGGATCGTCGGGGTCAACGGCGGTCTGTTTCTCTATGCACAGACCGAGGCCGAGTACGCCTCGGTCATGGCGCACGAACTGGCGCACTTGTCGCAGCGCCACTTCGCCCGTGGCGTCGAGGCGCAGCAGCGCATGCAATTGCCGCTGATGGCCGCGATGCTTGCCGGCATCGTCGCAGCGGCAGCGGGTGCCGGCGACGCCGGTATCGCCACCATCATGTCGACCCAGGCAGCCGCGATTCAGGAACAGCGGCGTTTCTCCCGCCAGAACGAACAGGAGGCCGACCGCATCGGCCTGGTCAACCTGGAAAAGGCTGGCTATGACCCGCGCGCCATGCCGTCTATGTTCGAACGGCTGATGCGTCAGTACCGCTATGACGCCAAGCCGCCGGAGTTCCTGCTGACTCACCCGGTGTCGGAGTCGCGTATCGCCGATACCCGCAACCGCGCGGAGCAATACCCGGTCAAGGGCCGCGAAGACAGCCTGCGCTATCAGTTGATGCGCGCCCGCGTGCAACTGACCTACGAAGAAACACCGGGCCTCGCGGCCAAGCGTTTCCGCGCCATGCTCGACGAAAATCCCGGCCTCGATGCTGCGCGCTACGGCCTGGTGCTGGCACAGATGAAAACCGGTCAGCTCGCCGAAGCCGGTGAAACCCTGGCTCCGCTGCTGGCCAAGGCCCCGGACGACATCACCTACAACCTGGCGCAGATCGAACTGGATATGGCGGCCAATCGCCTGGATGCGGCGGAGCGTCGACAGAAACGCATGTTCACCCTCTACCCGAGCAATTACCCGCTGCAGCAGACCCGTGTCGATCTGCTGCTCAAGCAGCAGCGCATCGCCGATGCCGAACGCGCCCTGGACGACCTGCTCAAGAGCCGCGACAAGGACCCGGACGTCTGGTACCAGGTTGCCGAGGTGCGTGGCCTGAGCGGCAACACCATCGGTCTGCACCAGGCACGTGCGGAATACTTCGCCCTGGTCGGTGATTACAACCAGGCCATCGAGCAGTTGGACTTCGCCAAGCGCCGTGCCAGCAACAACTTCCAGCTGGCTTCACGTATCGATGCGCGTCAGCGCGAACTCGCCGAGGAAAAGCGCCTGGTCGAGCAGATGCTGCGCTGATCGGGAATGCAGCGAATAGCCTGATAGTGGCGGTGTGCACGACGCACCCTACCTCCCTGATCCCGGATTGCATCCGGGCTTGGGATTTCCGTCTAGCGCGACAGACGACTCGCGGCGCTACCGCCCTCTCCCCCAGCGTGCCCCCAGGGGCGCATATTGCGTAGAACGTGTGTCGTAGCCCGGATGAAATCCGGGGCGCTTTGAGCCTGACCTCGGATTGCATCCAGGCTACGCGACGGAACATATCCAACTGTATGACATGAAAAAGCCCCGCACTTGGCGGGGCTTTTTCATGTCAGTAAACGACTCAGGCGCTCTGCGCCAGATCCATCAGCTCGCGGTTGGCCACGGCATACATGGCGTAGTCGGTGCCGGTGGCCGAACGCAAGTCGGCCAGCATCGCCTTCCAGCGGTCAACCAGACGCTGATGCTGATCGAGCCACAGTGCCACGCGCGCCTCGATTTCCTGCGGCCCGTCGACCATCTGCAGAACCGAAACGGTGACCGCCCGCTGCTGCCAGTCCAGATCGTCACGGAACGCTTCGCGCGCCAGCGCCTGCCAGTTGTTCTCCACCGGTAGGCTGGTGATCTGCTGCAGATACCAGGACAGTTCCAGCGCGCCACCCACGGCGAAGTAAGCGGTGGCCACTTCACTGGCATCCTTGCCGGTGACATCCGCCGCTTCGATGATCGGCAGCAGGGTGTACAGGTGGCCGGTACCGGCAACCACGCGCGCCAGCTCCTCTGGCGTGCCGGCCTCGACGAAACTCTGATAACGCGCCAGCCACTGCTCACGCGCCGGGCCTTCGAGCAGTTCGTCCAGACGACCGACCAGCGCCTCGATACGCGGCGCGAAATGCGCCACGTCGCGCGCAGCATCCAGCTCGTTGCGGCGGCTGCGCAGGAACCAGCGGGTGGCACGACGGCCCAGACGCATGAGTTCGTCCATCAGCTGCAGCTGCAGGTCGGCCGACACCTTGTAGTCCAGCGCCTCGATCTGCGCCCACCAATGCGGCAGGCGGAACAGGTCACGCACGATCACGTAGGCGCCGGCGACATTGGCCGCGCTCATGCCGGTGGATTCCTTCAGGCGCTGCACGAAGGTGATGCCCACGTGGTTGACCAGATCATTGGCGATCTGGGTGCTGACGATCTCACGCTTGAGGCGGTGACGGCGCATGGCATCGCCGAACTTCTCGGTGAGGATGGCCGGGAAGGCCGTTTCCATCTCGCGGGCCAGGTAGTCGTCATCCGGCACCTGGGACTTGAGCAGCGATTCCTTGAGGTCGATCTTGCTGTAGGAGATCAGCACCGACAGCTCCGGCCGGGTCAGGCCCTGGCCGTTGTTGGTACGCTCGTTGAGCTCGTCGTCCGTGGGCAGGAACTCCAGGGCGCGGTCCAGCTTGCCGGCGCTCTCCAGCGCGCTCATCAGGCGCTTGTACTCGCCGACCCGCTCACGTGCGCGGCGCTCGGCCAGCGACAACGCCTGGGTCTGCTTGTAGTTGTTGCCCAGCACCAGCTCGGAAACATCGTCAGTCATCTGCGCCAGCAGCTTGTTGCGCTGCTTCTCGGTCATGTCGCCGCCCGAGACGATCTCACCCAGCAGGATCTTGATATTGACCTCGTGGTCGGAGCAGTCCACGCCGCCGGCGTTGTCGATGAAGTCGGTGTTGCTGGCGCCGCCACCTAGGCCGAACTCGACGCGGCCGAGCTGGGTCATGCCCAGGTTGCCGCCCTCGCCCACCACCTTGGCGCGCAGTTCACGACCGTCCACGCGCAGGGCGTCGTTGGCCTTGTCGCCGACATCAGCGTGGCTCTCCTTGCTGGATTTCACGTAGGTGCCGATGCCGCCGTTCCACAGCAGATCGACCGGTGCCTTGAGCAGTGCATTGAGCAGCTCGGTCGGCGCCAGGCGGTCGGCAGCGATGTCGAAGCGGGCCTTCATCTGCGGGCTGATGGCGATGCTCTTGGCGCTGCGCAGGAAGATGCCGCCGCCCTCGGAGATCAGTTTGGTGTCGTAGTCGGCCCAGCTCGAACGCGGCAGCTCGAACAGACGCTTGCGTTCGACGAAGCTCTTGGCCGCATCCGGATTGGGGTCGATGAAGATGTGCATGTGGTTGAAGGCAGCCACCAACTGCAGGCTTTGCGACAGCAGCAGGCCGTTGCCGAACACGTCACCCGCCATGTCGCCGATGCCGATCACCGTGACATTGTCTTTCTGCACGTCGATGCCGCGCTCACGGAAGTGACGCTGCACCGAAACCCAGCCGCCCTTGGCGGTGATGCCCATGCCCTTGTGGTCGTAACCGGCCGAACCACCGGAGGCGAATGCATCGCCAAGCCAGAAGCCGTACTCGGCAGCGATGCCGTTGGCGATGTCGGAGAAGGTCGCGGTGCCCTTGTCCGCCGCCACCACCAGGTAGGGATCGTCAGCGTCGTGGCGTACCACGTTCTGCGGCGGCACCACCTCGCCATCCTTGAGGTTGTCGGTGATGTCGAGCAGGCCACTGATGAAGATGCGGTAGCAGGCGATACCCTCGGCCAGCACCTCGTCACGCGAGCCACCGACCGGCATCTTGCGCGGCACAAAGCCACCCTTGGCGCCCATCGGCACGATCACCGCGTTCTTCACCTGCTGCGCCTTGACCAGGCCGAGCACCTCGGTACGGAAGTCTTCCTCGCGATCCGACCAGCGCAGACCACCACGGGCGACGTCGCCGAAACGCAGGTGCACACCCTCGACGCGCGGGCTGTAGACGAAGATCTCGAACTTCGGCACCGGCCGCGGGATGTCAGGAATCAGACGTGGGCTGAGTTTGAAACTGAAGTAGGCCTTGCCCTGACCGCCCTCGCCGTTCTGATAGAAATTGGTACGCAGGGTGGCCTTGATCAGGTCCAGGTAGCGCCGCAGGATGCGGTCTTCGTTAAGCACCGCAACGTTGTCCAGCGCAGCGAGAATGGCCTGCTCGAGCTTCTGCTGCTTGTCGTCGAGGTCTTCGGCGCTGAGCTTGCGTGCCAGGTAGAAACGCGTGCGGAACAGGCGCACCAGCTCCTTGGCGATGTCGGCATGATTGACCAGGGTCGCAGCGATGTAGCTCAGCGAGAACCCCAGGCGAATCTGCTTGAGGTAGCGCGCATAGGCACGCAGCAGCGCCACTTCGCGCCAGGGCATGGCGGCGGTCAGCACCAGGCGGTTGAAGGCATCGCTCTCGGCATCGCCCCCGACGATATGGATGAAGGCATCCTGCAGGGTGTCATTGAGCTGCTGGATGTCCACGTCCAGGCCTTCGGCATAGGTGAAGGCGAAATCGTGAATCCAGAACTCGCGGCCATCGGCACGCCGCAGTTTGTAGGGGAACTCGCCGAGCACGCGCAGCCCGAGGTTCTCCAGGATCGGCATGACATCGGACAGCGGCAACGGCGCATCGGCGTGATACAGCTTGCAGTGCAGCTGCTGCCCGTTCTGCGCCAGTGGCTGGTAGAAACTCATCACCAGCGGCTTGTCGCTGCTCAGACTGAGCAGATGCTGCATGTCGACCACCGCCGAGTGCGGGGCGAAACGCTCGCGGTAACCGGCTGGAAAGCCGTCCGGGAATTCGGCCAGCACGTTGGTGCCCTGCGCCTCGCCGAAGCCCTCCACCATCAGGCTGGCGTAATCGTCCTTCCACGAACGGCAGGCCTGGATGACTTCCTTCTCCAGACGCACGGGGTCGATCTGGGTCTTGTTCTTCGGATCGACACGCAGGATGAACTGCACGCGCGCCAGTACCGACTCGGAGAAGAAGGTCCAGAACTCGCAGTCGGTGGCCTGCAGACGCTCCATCAGCACCTGCTGGATCTTCACCCGGGTTTCGGTGGAGTACACGTCACGCGGCACATAGGCCAGGCAGTAGCAGAAGCGGCCGTAGGGGTCACGGCGCAGGAACACGCGAATCTTGTTGCGCTCCTGGATCTGCACAATGGACAGCGCCGTGCTGAACAGGTCATCCACCGGTGTCTGGAACAGATCGTCACGCGGCAGCACTTCCAGCACCTGGGCCAGCTCCTTGCCCAGGTGGGCGCTGCTGTCGAACCCCGAACGCTGCTTGATCACGTCCACCTTGCGGCGGATATAGGGGATGTTCCATACGCTCTCGGCATATACCGCCGAGGTGTACAGCCCCATGAAGCGGCACTCCTTGACCACGTTGCCCTTGGCATCGAGCTCACGGATGGAGACGAAATCCGGGTAGGCCGGACGGTGCACGCGGCTCGGAACCGCAGCCTTGGCGAATGACAGCAACTGCGGCTCGCGCAGATAGGCCACCGCCTCCGGCTCGATGTGCAGCTCCTCGGCCGACAGGCCGGTGCGCAGGCGCCTGGACAGACCGAGCAGGGATTTCTCGTCGTAGACCATGCTGCCGCCATCGGCGGTTGGTGCGACGGTGAACTCCTCGTAGCCGAGGAAGGTGAAATGGTTGTCCAGCAACCAGTTCAGGTAAATCTTGATTTCATCCAGCTCGGCCTTGTCCACCTTCAGTTTGGCGCGATCGAGCCAGGCCAGCAGTTCGCGCGCCTTGGCCTTCATTGGCTGGAAGTCGGCGACGCTCATGCGCACGTCACCGAAGACTTCGTTGATGGACTTCTCCAGGGTTTTCAGTTCGGCAGCGCTGGAGCAGCGATCGATTTCCAGAAACATCAGCGCTTCCTGCAACACGCCTTCGCCCTGAGTGCCGCGCGGCAGGATTTCCAGCAGCTGGCCGTTCTTGTCGCGACGCACACTGAACACGCTGTTCTGCAGGGTATGGATGCTGTAACCGTGACGGTTCAGCTCCATGCGCACGGAGTCGACCAAAAACGGGATGTCGCCATGCAGGATTTCCACCGCGGTGTGGGTGGACTGCCAGCCGTGCTTTTCGTAATCGGGGTTGAAGGTGCGTACTTGCGGGCTGGCGTGATCGAATTGCTCCAGCATGCGCCAGGCCGACAGCGTGCAACCGACCAGATCGGACAGGCGTCGTTGGGTCAACTCTTCGAGGGCGATGATGCCGAAGAACTGTTCGGCGAAAAGGGCTACTTGTGGTAGCGCCTGCTCACTCACGTGCTGTGCCAGGGCTGCTTGCAGTTGGTGCTGGAAGTCAGCTTTGCTGGCCGCCGTAAAGAACGCCATGGTTTTGCTCCATTGGGCTGATGGTTCGACAGGAGGTCTGAATCGCTGCCGCTGGGTATTAGCAAGCTGTTGAAAAACTACCTACGTTGCCATTGCTGCGTTAAAAACAGGCTCAAAATGCTCATTTACAACTCGTAAACTGCGCTTTTTCGCCTGTTTTTGCCTTGCACTGGCTGCCTCGTCTACGTTTTTCAACGGCCTGCTCGTTCAACGTTAGTCCATGAAGCGACAATGACACTTGCGAGTCGCATGCGGACCGGCGTGAGGGAGCGACCGACGGGTCACATATAGCCGTTGAGCTTAACGAGGGACGCCCCATGACCGCTTGCGACGCTGCGACATTTTCTTTCAATGCTGCACCGACACGGTGCAAAGGGAAAAGAACCACGGCCCGCCACCGGAGAAGGGAACGGGCCGTGGAGAGACCTCAGGCCCCACGCATGGCCTCCGGAAGGCCGAGGACGATCTGCGGAAACACCGTGATCAGCACCGCTGCCAGGACCAGCAGCATGAAGAACGGAAAGCTGGCTCGCGCTACCGCGCCGAGGTTGCGCCCGGTGAGGTTCTGGATGACGAACAGGTTGAAGCCCACCGGCGGCGTGATCTGCGCCATCTCCACCACCAGGATGACGAAGATGCCGAACCACAGCAGATCGATTCCGGCGGCCTGAACCGCCGGCAGAATCACTGCGGTGGTCAGCAGGATGATGGAGATACCATCGAGGAAGCAGCCCAGCGCGATGAAGAACAGCGTCAACGCCAGCAGCAACAGATAGGGCGACAGCTGCTTGGCGATGATCCAGTCAGCCAGCGCGGCCGGTAGTCCGGTGAAGCTCATGGCCGAGGTCAGGTACGCCGCACCGAGCAGGATGAAGAAGATCATGCACGAGGTGCACACCGCGCCCATCAGGCTGGCCATGAAGGTTTCCCGGGTCAGCGCGCCGGAACACAACGCGATCAGCAGCGCACCGACCACCCCTACGGCAGCGGCCTCGGTGGCCGTGGCGACGCCGCCATAGATCGAACCGATCACCGCGATGATCAGGCCCAGCACCGGAATCAGCAGCTTGGCCCGACGCAGCTTCACCATAAACGGCAGACGCTCGCCCTCCTCCGGCAGCTTGCTGCGATTGCAAGCTGCCCAAAGCATCAAATAGCCGCTGAAGATCGCCAGCAGCAGCAGGCCCGGCAGAATGCCGGCAATGAACAGTCGCGAGATCGACACCTGCGCTGCCACACCGTAAACGATCATCATGATCGACGGCGGAATAAGTAGGCCGAGCGTGCCGGCACCGGCCAGCGAGCCCATGGCGATGGACTCGGGGTAGCCGCGCGACTTCAGCTCCGGCAGGGAAATGCGACCGATGGTGGCGGCGGTGGCAGCGGAAGAACCGATGACCGCCGCGAACATGCCGCAGCCGAACACGTTGACGTGCAGCAGCCGCCCAGGCAGCCCACGCATCCAGGGCGCCAGACCGTTGAACATGTCTTCGGAAAGACGCGTGCGATAGAGAATCTCGCCCATCCAGATGAACAGCGGCAGCGCCGTCAGTGTCCAACTGGCACTGGAAGCCCAACTGGTGGAAGCGAGGATCGAGCCGGCCAGCGCACCGCCGAACAGCTCCATGCCGATGATGCCGACGCCAAGCAACGACAGGGCAACCCAGACGCCGCCGCCAAGCAGAACGAACAGCGCCAGCAGCAGGGTGATTGTAATAATTGTGTAGTCCACGGGTTCACTCACGAATGCAGTGCGGCGATGGCCGCAATTAGGGGTCGAGCCCGCAGGCTCACTCGCTCATCGCCGTGCCGGCTTCGGCAGCTTCGAAGCGTTTGCCCTGACAGCTCAGCACCAGGCGCTCGGCCATGGCCACCACCAGAATCAACGTGCCGAACAACATCGGCAGCTGCGGCAACCACATGGGAATCGGCAACAGACCGGACGACACTTCCTTGAACTCGTAAGACTCCAGCACGAACAACGCGCAGTACCAGGCCATGTAAGCGGCTATCGCCAGGCCCACCAGCGTGGCCAGCACATCGACCACGCGGCGCCCGCCAGCGGGCAGCAGACGCAGCATCAGTTCCACGCGGATGTGCGCGCCGCGCTGCAGTGCATAGGGCAAGGCGAGAAAGCCCGATGCGGCCATCGCGTAGGCGGCGAACTCATCGGCAGCAGGCACCATGGTGCCCAATTGGCGAGCGACGATCTGTGCCACGACGAGCAGGCAGATCAGGACGAGAAACACACCGGACAACCATCCGGACAGGGTGTAGAGCTTGTGCAGTGGGGTCATGAACATCGGGCTCCCTGGGCAAGCCACAGAAAAGCCCGCCGCCAGGACGGCGGCGGGCAGCAGAATCAATGCTGGTAGCTATCAAGGATCGCCTTGCCATCGGCGCCGGCGCGCTTGAGCCACTCCTCGGTCATGGTCTGGCCGATCTGCGCGAAACCGCTCTCTACCGCCGCCGGCGCCTGTTCGGATACCTGCATGCCGTTGTCGGCCAAGATCTTGACCAGCTCACCAGTCTTCTCCTGGGCAATCGCCCAACCGCGCTGTTCGGCACGCTTGGCAGCATCCAGCACCGCCTTCTGGGTCGCCTCCGGCAGGCGGGCAAAGGCACGGGCGTTGACAATGACGAAGTTCTTCGGAATGAAGGCCTTGACGTCGTAGTAATAGGAAGAGAAGTCCCAGGCCTGGGAATCCACACCGGTGGTCGGCGAAGTAAGCATGCCGTTGATCATGCCGGTGCTGAAGGCCTGCGCGATTTCACCGGTCTGGATCACAGTCGGCACTGCGCCCATCAGCTCAGTCATACGCGAGGTGGCCGGGTTATAGGCACGGAATTTCATGCCCTTGAAGTCGTCCATGCTGGAGATCGGCGTCTTGGTGAAGATGCTTTGCGGCGACCAGGGCATGGCGTACAGCAGCTTGATGCCCTGCTTGGCCAGGCGCGCCTCGACGGCAGGACGACTCGCATCCCACAGAGCCTGAGCCTGCTCGTAGTTGCGCACCAGAAACGGCACGCTGTCGATTTCGAAGATCGGATCTTCATTGCCCAGCACCGACATCAGCACGTCACCCACCTGCACCTGGCCGGTCTGTACGGCACGCTTGACCTCAGGACGCTTGAACAGCACCGAGTTGCCGTGCACGCGGATCTGCAGCTCGCCGTTACTGGTTTTTTCCACGTCCTGCGCGAATTCCTTGGCCACGGTGGTGATGAAGTTGCCGTCGGGATTCTCGGCGGTCATGTTCCAACGCTCGGCAGCCTGGGCGCCAAAGCCCAGTGCACAAGCCAAAGCGGTCATGGCGAAACGCGATGCGATGCTCTTCATGGTGCTCTCCTGTTCATTCTTGTTTGTGCGCCGCAAGGCGCGGCTGGAAGACGATTTCGAGTCTCAGCGCATCGCCCGACCCTGTCCAACTAGAAAAACCGGAGGCACATGATCAGAAATCGTTATGGGATGAATAGGTGCATTCCAGTGGCGAATGCACCAGCAGCGGGCATCCATTGACGGGCCCGCAGGCTGTTGCGCAACGGCGATCAGGCGCTTTGCTGTTCCGGCGTTGGCGCGACCCGTGCCATGCATGCCTCGCCCATCTCCTCGGCATAGACGTCCAGCGCCTCGCAGGCCAGGGCAATGATGTCTTCACTGAGTTCCAGGCCCACGCCCGTGCGCCAGGTGGCGACCACCGGCAAGGGCGGCGGCTCCGGCACCTCGTCGAGCGTGGTCAGCAACCCCTGCTTGAGCTCGTCATGCACCAGCGCTGGCGGCAGCGCGCCGATACCGAAACCGTCGCGGATCAGACGCGTCATCGCGGCGATGGAGTTGACGCAATTGATGCGCGGCGCGCTGACGCTGCCAGCATGCAGCAAGTTGAGAATGTCCTGATGCGGCCGCGAGTTCTTCGAGAAGGTGATGATGCGCTCGCGTGCCAGCTCCTCCATCGAGGCGTAGCGGCGGTGATACAGCGAACCGGTCGGCACGATCCAGCGCACCGGAAATGCGGCCAGTTCCAGATTGCGCACGCTGTCGCCGTTGACCATGTCGGTCTGGAACACGATATCCAGATAGCCCTTGAGCAGTTGCTCGTTGAGGTTGCGCGCAGTGTCGGCGGTCAGCTCGATCTCCACCGCAGGGTAGCGCTCCATCACTCGTGTTACGAACGGACTCAACCAGGTGTGAATGACGGTATCCATCGCGCCGACGCGAATGCGTCCCTGAATGTTGCCGGTATCGCTGATCGACTGCTTCAAGGCCTGCATGGTGTCGATCATGCGCTCGGCGTATTCGAGCACCTTCTGCCCTTCCGGCGTCAATGACACACCTTTGGAGTCGCGCAGAAAAAGACGGGTACCGAGTTCATCCTCGAGCGCGGCAATACGGCTGGAAATGGAGGCCTGGGTGCTGAACAGCTTCTCGGCTGTCAGGCGGAAGCTCTTGAGCCGCGCCACCCAAACGAAGGTCTCGAGAAATCTCAGATTCATGCCGTAACGCCTCTTCGCAATGTTCTCATAAGGGGCCGATTTGCAGCGCCCACGCAGCCTCAGGCGTAGCAGGTTGTATGCCAGAGGTTTTTCGCGCAGCCGATGAATTTTCCTATCGCTGGCCCCCTGTTTTTTCTCGTTGGACGCCGCCGAACAACGCTTTGAAGAATGGCGCCGCGCTCTGCGCAGACCACAACAACATCATTCAAAACGCGCTCTGCCAAGCAGCCGCTCTCGCCGCTGCGCGCTCCCAACAGGAGACACTGCAACCATGAAAACCTCTTACCCATTGGCCTCTGCGCTGCTGCTCGGCAGCGCCATGCCGACGCTGGCACTGGCCGACCTCATCGACGACAGCAAGGCCAGCGTCGAGATGCGTAACTTCTACTTCAACCGCGATTTCCGCCAGAGCGGCGCCCGTGACAAGGCCGAGGAGTGGGCGCAGGGCTTTCTGCTGCGCATGGAATCGGGCTATACCGAGGGCACCGTTGGTTTCGGTATCGATGCATTGGGGATGCTCGGCCTGAAACTCGACTCTGGTGACGGCACCGCCGGCAGCGGCCTGCTGCCGGCCGACCGCTCAGGCGGCTCGCAAGATGAATATTCCAAGCTCGCCCTGACCGGCAAGGTGAAGCTGTCCAACAGCACGCTGAAAGTCGGCGCTCTGCAGTTCCGCAGCCCGATCGTCTCGGCCAACGACTCGCGCCTGTTGCCGCAGACCTTCCAGGGCGCCCTGCTCAACGTGCAGGAAGTCGACAACCTGACCCTGCAGGGCGGCAAGATCAACCGCATCAAGGCCAACAGCTCCACCGACTACACCGAGATGACCGGCAACC